>Ga0190308_1000441_pt1 | contig 13426 bp, 11 predicted proteins | sample 48700756_MG_FD_165050 | JGI IMG/M metagenome (GOLD analysis project Ga0190308, IMG submission 165050) | Hydrothermal vent sediment bacterial communities from Southern Trench, Guaymas Basin, Mexico - 4870-07-5-6_MG | ecosystem: Environmental > Aquatic > Marine > Hydrothermal vents > Sediment ...
GTCAATCGGCCGAATAGTGGTGCGTCGCCATGGATGGCCAGTCTTTCTATGATTCCTACCAGTGAGCCGACTAAGATGAGTTTTATCTGCGTAAATCTAAGTTTGCGATCCCAATAATCTTGAAGAATCGAAATCGCGGATCTATCTGCTTCCTGTATTCTCTGAAACTCATCGATAGCAATGATAATCTTCTCTTTCTTACTAATTCTGTAGAGTAGATCAAGAAACTCCTCAAACCTACTAACTTTTCCAAAAATATCAATGCTTAATTGGCTATTCAGAGCATCTAGATAACTATTCAATATATCCACAAGACTACCACGAGGGGTATAGAGATATGCTCCCTTCCTGTCCTCAAGGAGCCTAAGAATCATCGTAGTTTTCCCAAGACGTCTCCTCCCATATATTAACACTAAATCTGCTCCTGGCCTAATACATATTCTTTCTAGAGAATTAAGTTCTGTGGATCTTAGGAACATCTTAATTACCGTAATCTTAATTACCTAAAATACAATTTAAAAATGAATATTCTAGTTTTGAGATATAAGACTTTATCCAAAGCTTATTAATTCCACTAAAAAATCAGGAGTATCACTAGTATACCACATTTTTTAATCGCTACTTTTGAGTACTATTAGCATTTACTATATTGGAGGAGATCGCTCTTAGCATAATAACTCATCCAAAAATTATAGATCTACTTGCAGGAATTGCTGGATGATCTCTATTGTCTTTCTTGGAGGAAAATAGCTATTAGAACCTCTCCTTTGGCCAGCTAAAAAGTAAATAGTTTGGATAGTCTGATACTGATTTGTATGTTTGAGCGGTTATATCTACAATTTAGTATTTAATGAGTAGAACTTTTCTGTTATCTTGGGTGATTGCTATGGGAGGCGCCATTAAAGTTCCAGAGTTTAAAGTTGAAGAAAAAGTTGTGTTACCCTCCAATAAGACCTGTGTGATTGTCGTTGATATGCAAAATGATTTTGTGGATCCGAAAGGAGCCCTGTATGTTAAGGGAGCTGAGAAAATAGTCCCTATAATAAGGAGCCTCATCGAGAAAGCAAGAAAGGCCGGTGTCCTTGTTATCTATACGATGGATACACATATGGAAGATGACATTGAATTTTCTATATGGCCTAAACATACGGTTGAGGGGAGCTGGGGGTGGCAGATAGTTGATGAGCTTAGACCCGAAAAGAGAGACATTATTGTGAGGAAGATGAGATATGATGCTTTCTTCGGCACACCCCTCGATCATATTCTTAGAGTAAGAAACATAGAGTATGTCGTTGTTTGCGGTGTTGTCGCTAACATATGTGTGTTGCATACCGCTGGTTCCGCGGCTCTTCACGGATATAAGGTCGTGTTTCCGATAGATGCTACGGTCGCACTCAACGATTTTGATTACTATGCTGCCATAAGGCAAGTATCGTTTCTCTATCGAGGCATAATAACCAGAAGCACAGAAATAGAATTTGAATGAGAAAATAGGTGTCTGATGTGTTCGACCCGAAGCTTGTTGAGAGTTTTATTCTTGAGAAGCTCTCTGAGACAAAACTTCCCAGTATTGCTGTTGCTGTTATTGAGGATGGAAGAGTTGTGTATTCCAGAGCGTTTGGTTTTAGAGACGCGGAAAAGCTCTTACCTGCAACACCAAGGACTTTGTATGGGATAGGGTCTGTCACCAAATCCTTCACAGCATTAGCAATAATGCAGTTAGCGGAGGAGGGAAAACTCGACCCACATGACCCTATAACTAAGTATGTCGATATCAGATTCAAACCCAAGCTAGGAGAAATAGAAATACATCATCTCTTAACACATTCATCTGGGATACCAGCATTGGCATATGCAGAAGCTTTTATAGACTCCTCTGTCGGTGCAGGAGAAACCTGGTTACCTATTACTAGGGATGAGGATATCTTCGTGTTCATGGATAAGACTGTTGAGGATTGGATCTCAGCTAAGCCTGGCGAGAGATTTTTCTATCTAAACGAGGGATATGTCATCCTCGGGAAGATAATATCTAATGTCTCTGGGAAGCCTTACGAAAAATATATCAAAGATAAAATATTGAAGCCGCTGAAAATGAATAGAAGCTGCTTCACTAGGGAGGAAGTTGAGGAGCTTGGTGAGTGGGCTCAACCATACATAATCGACAAGGATGGTAAGCTTATTAAAAGTAGATTTCCCTTTGGAATAACTGCCGATGGTGGGCTTATAAGCACAGTGTTAGACCTATCAAACTACATAATAATGTATCTGAATAGAGGAAAATTTGATGGAAAGAGAATACTTAGTGAGCAGTTCATAGAGACAATGACAAAAGAACATATTAAGATGCCATACGAAGGAAAACCCGAATACTACTATGGATATGGCTGGATAATAAAGAACTTCCTTGGCCAGAAGCTGGTCTCACATTCAGGCTCAGTCCTCGTCCACACAGCTTATGTAGGATTAATACCAGATAAGAACATTGGGGTAGCTATCCTCGCCAACGGAAGTGGATACCCACTCTCCCAGATAGGAGAATACATCTTAGCAAGCATGCTTGGGCAGAACCCAGAAGAACTAGACTTCGTCCGAAGAGAACGAATACTAAAAATACTAGAAGGAACATACCACACATACAAGAAGACAATGAAAATTGAGGTCAAAAGGAGCGGCGATTTTCTTTTAGCAGTAGAGAAGAGTAGGTATTGGGAGATAACAACAATACTAGTACCAGAACACTTGGACATGCACAGAGCTATTTTCTATACTATTAGTAGAGGTAGAAAGCTACCCGTAGAGTTCATCATTGAAGATAACAAAGTTGAAATGTACTTCGAGCGATACAAACTTATAAAAACGGGGAGCTAATCAGTATCATTTTTCCCTATTTCTAAGTGAGAGAAAAATTAGCTTTTTTAGATGGGCTCAAATTTTTCTAGACTCGACAGTACTCACTTTTATCAACATATTACTCTTCCTAAGAATGCTGACTCATAGAATAAAAAGGAGATAGATGTAGACATATTATTTAGAGGTCTTGACGACATCGGTTTGAGCATTTCTAGTCGCTTAGAGTACCTAATAGAGACTTCTCTATCATAATCCCCCAAATATAAATGCTATCAGGGCTTTGGTCAGGAACGGCATTATTGCGGCTATGAAGGATCGTGTTTGGGTGAGACCAAAATATTTTCTGATGCCATTTGTTAGAAGCAGTATTGACCATATTGTGAGTAACCAGCTTGCAACCGTGGTTGGTATGCTTATCAGTGCGAGGAGAGATATTTTTCTTGTCATAGCAAATATGTAGAGCAATTTCAGCGGGATCGGCGCCATGCTAAATGCTCTGAGATTTAGTGTTCCTATGATATCGATTTTACCACCTACAGCCGCGATACTGGCCAGTAATATCATTGTGTCTATTATCCAGAAGACAACCGGAATTATTATTGCGGCATAGAAAGGCGCTAGGAGGACATCTGGTGAGAAAGAGATGAGGCCTCCTGCTAAAAATAGTAGTACGAAGAACATGACTCCAGAGAACGCTATCATTGAGGCTATCGCTGTGAGGCCAAAAGCAAACATTAGTTTGGCTATGAATGTTACTGGCCCTCTAACCCTCCTAATAATTTTATCTAATACTTTGTTAGGAGCATAGAAAATCCTAATAAAATCCGCAATCATCTGTAGCACCAACGATTTTCATGTCCAAACAATCTCCAGTTAAAAATAATAAAAAAAGCTGGATGAAGCTCAAATTTAGCTACTTACTAGGCCCTAGATATGAGCCTATAAGTTCTCTTGGAGACGTAAATCCGAAAACTGCTATATATGCTAGGGACGATATTATAAGGAACGTAAAGATTGTCACTACGTATAAGCAGAACACATGCCCAGAAATTTTTCGCTCATGCTTCTTAGCGTATATAACTATGCTTGCTAGACATATTGCTGTGAGTACCATCATATATATCGGTATGCTTGCCTCAACAACGGAGATTCCCATCCCAGAACCAAGAATTATTCCACTAAAAATTGTTATTATCTTATCGGGCCACATCGCCTCTTTTATGTTTCCATCAATATCGAAAATCGCTCCAATGCTGAATATTAGGATCAGAGCTGTAAACATTATTATGTGGCTAAGATACTCATCAAGAAAGTGGAGAAGAGTATATGCACTCATAGGAAGAGATACGCTGGGATCTTGGTTTAGAACTTCCCTGAAATGCATGTCTATGGCGTTCGCAGCAAAATGCATCATATGTCCTCCGATCAGCATCATTGAGACTATCAGATAAAATACTGATACCTCCTTGTTCTTCCCATAGATGTACTTTGAATACACATACAGCACTACGATCATTAGACTTATTGTTTGAAGTACAATATCAAAAATGTCGATTATCCTGAAAACCCATATAGTTTTGAGCATCGTAAATCTAAAAATAGACTCTGATACCAATCTAGGCAGAATTATGAATAGCGTTATTATGAATGTCCAATAAGAATCCCTCATCTACGACCACCACGATCTCCTTTTTAGGTCTATTTGAATGCCTTAATACCCAGAAATCTTGCTGCATCACCTAGATATTCTTCTATCCTCAGAAGCTGATTATACTTAGCCGTTCTCTCTCCGCGAGCTGGGGCCCCAGTCTTTATAAGCCCCGTTGAAAAACCTACAGCTAAATCTGCTATCGTAGAGTCCTCGGTCTCCCCACTTCTATGGCTTATAACTGCTCTGTATCCATTGGTCTTCGCAAGGTCTATTACCTCCATAGTTTCTGTTAATGTTCCTATCTGATTTACCTTGACTAAAATAGCGTTGCAGGCACCTTTTTCTATACCTATCCTAAAACGTTTTGGGTTAGTAACGAATAGATCATCCCCAACCACAAGAACACCTTTGGTCTCCCTAGTCAACAATGAGAACGTTTCAAATGCCTCCTCCTCGAAGGGATCTTCGAGATATATTATTGGATATTCTTTTAGGAGCGTCAGATAGAAGTCCATAAGTTCTTCTTCACTTAGCTCTTTACCATCCAAGAAATATCTTTTTGTCCTCGCATCAAAAAATGTGGACGCTGCACAATCTAAACCAAGTTTAGCATCTTCTTCGGAGTACCCAGCCATATCTATTGCTTTCATAAGAGCATCAAGAGCTTCTCTAGTTTGTCTCATGGGCGGAGCAAACCCTCCTTCATCCCCAACATTCACAGCTATCTTACCATATTTTTCTGTAAGAAAGTCTCTAAGCGTATGATATATCTCTACGCCCATCCTCAGAGCTTCTGAGAAGCTATCAGCGTTTACTGGTATTATCATAAATTCCTGTATTGAAAGCTCATTCCCAGCATGTTTACCACCATTCAGAATATTCATTATTGGTACTGGAAGAACTCTCGCATTTATCCCCCCAATGTACATAAAGAGGGGCAAACCATACATCTCAGCTGCTGCTTTTGCTACTGCGAGCGATGTTGCAACCATAGTATTTGCACCAAGCTTAGACTTATTTGGGGTGCCATCATACTCAATCATAGTGCGATCTATAACCTCCTGTTCTCTGCAATCCATTCCCTCCAAAAGAGAGGCAATATCATTATTGATTATCTCCACAGCCTTATAAACACTCATCCCACGGTACTTGGACTTATCGAGGTCTCTCAGCTCTACTGCCTCATACCTACCACGAGACTTCCCTGCTGGGGCGGCAGCCCTGCCAATAGCCCCTCCTACTGTTATGACATCAACTTCTACTGTTGGATTACCTCTAGAATCTAATATTAGCCGACCATGTATCTCCTCTATCATGAAATCATCATCCACATATCTTGTTGTTCCTCCCAATTTAGCACACCGATATAAGCAAGATAATAGACAAAAATTTTGATTAGATATTTTGATTATGAAACATTTTAGGCTATCAGATAATCCTATTGAGGCGCACCTAGGGTTCGATCCCTACATGTTACATATTATCATTCGAGAAATGATAGGCTCCACGCTTCGGAAGTATTGGCAAGCATCACTATAAGAATTCACGCCATGTTGAGTTCCTATGAGAGGCGTTTACTCAAATGTGTATTTTCCATGTAGATGGGCTCCTCTTCGAAGAAGGAGGTTAAAGGATCCTTGCAGAGGTAGATATGTCTCCTGTGAATGTATCGCGACATGCGGAATACTTGAAGGCAAAAAACTTGAGATTGTTCTTGATGTTAAGGGATGCAACTTCAATTGCAAGCTTTGTTGGGGGTATAAACTTAGATATGAAGCTAAGCCTATTATTAAGAGCACTAAGGATGTCGTTGATGATATTGTATGTCGATACAGAAGAGTTAGATTCCTTGAGAAAAAAGGCTATAGAATGTTTGATTTGAGATTTTCTGGAAATGAACCTTCCCTGCAATGGGATCACGTCGTTGAGGTTATAAATGCTGTATCCAAACTTGGTATATTTAGAAAAGTGATTGTGGAGACAAACGGTGTTTTATTCGCAGATAAACCAGAATTGTTGGAGAGGCTCAGAGGTATCCGGGGTATCTACGTGGATATTGATGTTTCGTTCAAGGGGGTTAACCCTAAGCAATTCAGATATATCTCTGGAATGCCAGAAGAATACTTCTATAAGCAGATAGAGGGTTTTGTTAACCTATACGAGTTTGTTAGGAAGAATGCACTAAGAAACATTAATGTTAACCCAGTCTTAGGCATAAATCATGAGCCAAAATACTACTATAGAGGCCGACTCCTACAGGTCGAAATAGTGTTTCCATGGGGAGAAAAAATGGATTTTTATGACTACGATGATGTTTTTCGGAGAGAAGTCTTGTCGAGAGCTAAGCTTAGATATGATGAAGCACCATTTAGGGAGTATTATGGGATAAATAAGGAGAGAGCTAGAGAATTGGTAACAACGATATATAGAGGCAAAAAATATCCACATAAACTACCATCGGATGTTATTAAGAACCCATGAAGCTTCAAGCAGGGTTGTGCGAGTGACCACTATAAGTACTAGGTTCGTCGCGAAAGAAGATGAACACAAAAATATTGCCGTCTATAGTTCAGATGCTGATACTGTGTTTACGGCGACATGGATTATGATACTGTGCATGATACCGGAATGACTGAGAATAGTTTGGATAGGATTGCCGATTTCAAGCCTTTGATAGGCTCATCGACGACAGAGGTTTGACTCCTCAAAGTTCATGATGCATACAGTTAAACGCCATCTCGTACCATGTATCAACGTGCACGGCGGTAAACTTAGACCTAGATCTAGCATTCGTTTGTTATCTAAGAAGACTATGATGCTCTGAGGGCTAATAGAGGCAATATCGGGTCTCTCTGGTTGGGTTTTTTCTCTGCTCCGTTGGCTCTTGGCCGTGGCTTTGTTCGTTCGCCCATCTCTGAGGCTTCGCGACTGAAAAATCACTGTGATGTTCTTAGCGTACAACATCGTCACCTTAGTGAAGCTAGAATAGCAAAATTCGAAGGTTTAGAATAGGAAAAAAAGTGATATTTATCCTTTTGTAGCAAAGCTACTGTACGTTATAATCCATTCTATGTGAAAGTCCTTATCGATTTTTATTAGTAAAACATCACCAGTATCATATTTTGATGAGCGGCCCACAATAATATAGCCACCGTCGGATATTTGAGCTATAGAGTATCCAACATCAGCAGGGCCCCCTATAGCCCCATTCCATACGACACTACCATTTTCATTAACCTTAACTATCCACACCCCAGGATATTGACTTGAGCCTCCAATAATTATGTAGCCGTCGGACGCTCGAACTATCGAGTTCCCAATATCTTTACCAGGCCCACCTATAGTCTTGCTCCACACAACATTGCCATCCTCATCTATCTTGAGGAGCCAGAGATCACTGTCCCCAGAACCAGCTTCTGTGTATCCAGCGATTATGTAGCCGTCGGACGCTCGAACTATCGAGTTCCCAATATCTTTACCAGGCCCACCTATAGTCTTGCTCCACACAACATTGCCATCCTCATCTATCCTAGCCAGCCAAATATCAGTATCGGTATCATAGTATATGTTTCCAACAACAATATAGTTGTTGTTGATGGTTTTGTCGATGGTGCGGATAATGATTGGATATTGTTCTATATATGTTCTGTTCCAAATTATGTTGCCTTCTTCGTCAACTTTAATGCATAGCCCAGCATTTTGATTCTCAGCTACCCATCCTACCGCTATATACCCCTCATACCCACATATTACCCTCGTAAGAATAGAGGACATAATGTTTAGGGCCTTATTCCACACAATATTTCCATTTGCATCAACCTTGACAAGCAGTGCGAATATGGACTGTGTGTATCCAACTACTAGGTATCCTCCATCCCTAGTTTCTATTACTGATAACCCTACATCCTCATCTACAGGAATACATGAGCCTGAAGACCCGTATTTTACCCAGAATCTAATTATTCCGACGACTACTATTGATGCAAGAATAATACCAATAACCAATAAACCTCTAAACTGCAAAATTTTGGATCTTCTTGGCTTGCTCGTCATCACCAACCACCCAATAATTGAATTTCGCTAGTCATACGGATTGTTTGAATACATAAACTTATATTCATAATCATACAAATAATGTATAACGCCGTTATCTGGTACATTATCATATGGATTATCATCGTAGGAGCATAAACTATCGTCCGCACCCTGCAGAATGCAAATCATATATATTTGCTTATATCCATGCCTCTTATAAATTTGTGGGTCATCAAAAGCATCCCATGTTGGATCCGCATGGACCCACCTATTACCATCCCAGATTTCAGCGAATTCATGGGCTATATTCACATCTGACCATAAGATATATATTTGTCTTGCAGAAATATTTAGGGCTCTTACAAACAATACACAATACTGTATATTCATCACAAATACCATGGTATTTCCCGCCATAGGTACTGAGAATCGCTTTATCACCCCAAGTATAGTGAAGATAGTTTGTCGTGTTAGTATACTCAAAATTATTAAGTAAAACTGTATATAAAAAGCTATTGTAGATACATGTAAATCGTTTTTGTATCCTCTCTGCTGTAGGGACGACACATTCTAAAAATAATAAACCGTGCTAAGTCGGTGTCTAACTGCTCAAATGTACCTCCTGCAATATTTCTACGAGTAAGTATTGCTTTACAAATATTTCGGGTCTCCAACCATAGCTGAAAACTATCGCTTCTCCGCTTTGCACTAGCCTCCTTCTTATGAGCTCTTTTTCCATTATCTCAAAGTTCGGTGTCTGCTTTACATATATGGGTTTCGTTCCCCAAATGATGCTTAGATACCTAGCTGTTCTCATAGAATCTGTAAAACCATATACCATATTTTTTGGTCTAAACCTCACTATAGCCAATACTGTTCTTCCGTAAGTGGTATATACAGCAATCTTAGCATCTATCATCTCAGCCAACGCTAGAAGACCCCTATTAAACCTAACATATACTGGATCATCATCCTCAATCTCAAATCTACTAAAACCAAGACGTCTCTCCGTCTCCTCAACAACCCTAGCGATTATCTTAATAGTATTGACTGGATGGCGCCCTATAGCTGTTTCACTACACACAACTATGCCATCAAAACTTTTTGATATTAAGTTTGTGAGGACTACCAAGTTGTGTCTCTTTATTGTTGAGTTGAAAACAAGGGATTCTAATGTTGGGACTATCACGAGAATTGGTTTAGAGTTTTTCAGGGTCATGCGTATAGCTAGATCCTCTAGGAACATATCTGCTATTGGTCTTTCCTCCTCAACAAGCATGTTCTCTATATTCTCCTTAGCGAACACAATACCATCACTCCGCTTGGCGATTTCCTTGAGTTTGGGTAGTGCGTCGGCGTTTTCTATTCTTGCAAGGATACGTACATCTTTTTTTCCATACGAATCTAAGAAACTGCTGACAATCTCCAAGTCATTTGGATCCAAGACGTCTGGTATCATTAAAACATCGACGTCTCTCTGCATCAGAAAATCTATGTTTTTCTCATCCTCTCGAGTTATAGGCGGTAGGTTCAGTAGAGATTTTTTGCGAAGCGCTATACGTGCATTGGACCTTAAGGTTCCTCCCTCAATGACAGTTCCCTCAACCTCAAAATCTTTTACTGCATCTGCATGAACAATGATCCTCCCATCGGCAAGTAGGATTCTATCACCAGGCTTTATAATTCTCGTTGAGATCTCATATGGTACTGGAATAACATGTATGTCGTCGCTTCTCTTAACACCGAACTGAAAAACAAGTTTTTCGCCGGATTCAAGATGAGATTCCGGCATCTCTCCTATTCTAAGAGTACGCCCCTTTATCTCTGCTATTATAGGTATGGGTATCCCGAGTTCATCCTCAATCTTTCTGATAGCACTAATTACTCTGTCCTTCTCATCTAAGGAGCCGTAAACCATATTTATTCTGAAACCAGAAACCCCCGCTTTCACCATCTCAAATATTGTGCTTGGATCACTCGATGATGGACCTAGCGTTGCAATTATTTTCGTTCGCATAGCCCTCACCTACTAGTATATTTCTCTCTCAAATAGAGAGATGAGTTCCTCCTCAATACCTTTTTCCTCCATCTTAGCGAGAATATACATGCATGTAAGAGGGCCTGTACCACTCTCCCTCAAAGCCTTATTGAGAAGTTCTCCTGTCTTTTTGAGAGCTCTTATTGCTGTTCTAAGAGCAATAACGGGTCTATATCCCGAAGAAATCATCTTAGCGATAACGAATGGCGTTCCAATAAAAGCTAGATTTCTTAGAACGCAGGGGACTTCAACGAAACCCATTAGTGGGTCGCATGCTAAACCCTGTATAGATTGCAGAGCTATAGATGCTGCATCAAAAACCATCTTTACTCTTCTCTCGATATTAGATGTATCTGCAAGCATATCAACTATTGCTGAGGCTGCCATGGCCAAGGATACACCTATCTCGGCTTGACAACCATGTAGAGAACCCGAGACCGACATGTTATTGCCAATAAAACCACCTATTAAACCACCGACATAAAGACCATTGATTATTTCTTCTTGTTTTATGCCGAATTCCTCCATGGCTCCTCTCAGAGTTGCTGGGAATATGCTTGATGCTCCGCCAGTCGGAGCGCTCACAATGATATGCATCTCAGCGTTCCGAACAGCAACATTCATCGTGTATCTTAGAACTTTAGAGATCATATCGTTACCCGAAAACATCTCCTTTGAGATCTCATATTTGAGGAATTTAGAATATCTCAGATTATCCGGCGGTCTGCTAGTAGACTCATACATAATCTCCCATAGCTCCTCCGCTATTCTTCTGGATTCTTCTACAATGTTATTCTCCCTACGAGCAACATAGGCTCCCACAGTTTCATCTTTTATTTCCTTTGGAATTATCTCATCAGCATCATCAAAAAATTTCTTCCCCAAAGCCACATCTTTTTTTGTGAAGGGGAGTTTGCTCTCTAGGCGCTCTAAGGTATCGTAAGATAGGTATATCCAGAGGGGTATGGATTCTGGGAATAGACTAGTAATTACTCCTTCTATATCGGCATTATCAATACACAGACCTATTATCCCACCCCCAACAGAATCGAAAAGAACCTTTGTTCTATCACCATACGAAACTTCTAATTTGTAGGCCACATCTTCAGCTTCCAGAGCATTAAACGTTGTCTCGAATGTGTGGATGAGGTCGTACTCCTTCTTTTTCTCTAAAGAACGTTTAACATCGTCAAATATCCGTCTTCTATCAGAGGAAAAATAGCCACCAAGAAGCCCAAAGATAAGGGCACGAATGGATCTATGTCCAATAAAAGAATACATTGCTCTCGAAGGATTTGGACAGAGAATCGTAATCCTAAGGTTCTTCTCCAGAGAGTCTATTGTTGGCTCAAAACCTAACCTAACAAGATGATTATGGAAGATATATCCCATAACAAATGGGGCGGATGTATGAGAACTTGATGGCCCCAAGATAGGTTTCAATACTTGGTGGACAGTCCAAAAATACCCCATAAGCATACCCCTCTGAGATAAACCAAAAATAGAACAAGAAATCATAAAACAATATAAAGCAGAGGCAATGGGATGAAACTCCCATTCACTTTCTCAAAAACCTTAGCTCTCGGTACGTAGAATCCTCTTTTAATATCTCCAAAAGACGATTAAGCTGAATAACATCTCGACAAAAACGCTTAACTTCTTCTTCTGATATCATATATGCGTATGGACAATATTCAGCATCAACGACACACCGACCATCAATCTCAATCAACGGATAGAGCCTACAGCCAATAGGTCTGTGCTCGTAGATCTTACACATACCATCCTCACCCAGAAAAACACATCGGCCATCGATATTTCTGAGACGCCAGAGCCCACCACGAAAAACAGTAAAGTCCTTGGGCTTATACCCAAGGCTCACAATCCTCCTAATATCCTCATCAGTAAGCGGCATCTCTGTTTCTAAGCAACAATTAAAGCAGCCCATTTTTATGCATATTGTCCCATCTAGGAGACCCAACTAATGACACCAAGCATATCTGTTTCTTAGCGGCATCCCAAATTTGTTATCGATTCTAATTAGTATTTCTTAGTTTTAGTCGATTAATAGCATTATAACCAGGTATCTTCTTATCATCTTCATCCAAATGAAGTGATTTTATCAGCTCTATTTGTCTCCTTGCATTCCAGCTCATCTAGTGTCAGCCCCATAGTCGCAAAACTGGTTTTTGTTAGCTGATTTTGTGGCTTCTAATATGCGTCGTTCTTGTGCAATTTCTCGCGGGAGCCGCCAGATATTTCTCGCCTCGCAGTGCGTTCTGTACATTTAAGAAAACATATGTATTCCATGTTGCGCTACGTCCTATGCATCCGAGTTGTTCCCCATCTTTGTTTTTGGTTTAGGCTTCTGGTTCTTCCTCTCAGACCGCTTCTCTCCCTCCCCCTGGCAGCCTCATCATCGCATCTACTATCCCTCCTACTCCCCTGTTCCAGCTACTGGTCGGCGAGTCCTTAGTCATTTTTGTTTCCGTTTCTCTTTTTCCTCGAAGCTGTCTGCCTACCTGACCTCTCCAGTGCTGATTGACACATATTAGAAGCCACAAAATCAGCTAACAAAAACCAGTTTTGCAATACTTTTTAAGTTTTATGGCAACGTGATTTGCTGAGAGACATAATTATATGTCATGTGCTTCTAAGCCCTGTAATTCATGCATATATACTAGGCCTTAAATACTGAGAATTAGTATATTCCATATATTAGAATATTACAAGTTTTATCAATAGGGTGATGTGCATGGAGTGGAAAACTTATAATGGTAGATTCGCCGAGCATTATCGTATAGGATGGATGAATAACGAAGATTCTCCACATCCCGAGCCACCCCCAAGAC
>Ga0190308_1000443_pt1 | contig 13416 bp, 9 predicted proteins | sample 48700756_MG_FD_165050 | JGI IMG/M metagenome (GOLD analysis project Ga0190308, IMG submission 165050) | Hydrothermal vent sediment bacterial communities from Southern Trench, Guaymas Basin, Mexico - 4870-07-5-6_MG | ecosystem: Environmental > Aquatic > Marine > Hydrothermal vents > Sediment ...
TTTTTTGTTTTTTGTTTCTATGATGTATTATGGCATATGTAGAGTTTTCGGATGGGATATATAAGGAAATAAAGGTAACTAAAGACGGAAAACTTGAACTAAATAAAGGCATGCTGGATATGTGGGCTTCAGTAGACCCTAAAGAGATACCGGTATTTATAAAAGGGGAAGCGACATTAGATCGAGAAAATAGTGATTTGTACATACGTCCGTTTGGCGGAAACTTCTATACAGCCGGTTTCGTATGTAAAAAACGGAGTTCTTCTTTGGGACCTTATATAGAATGTGAAGTGAAAGTTGCAAAGGATTAGTTTTTTTTGTTTTTTATTTATAAAAAAATATATTTAATTTTTAATTATGGGAGACTTAAAAGTAGTTGTTTTTTTATTATTAGTGGCGACGGTACCAGTAATACCCTTGGTTGCAGAAAAAATTGATGATTATTTAAAAATGGTTTCGACATATAAGGAAGCAATTTATTTGTTCGAAAATTATGAGTATGATTTGCAAGAATTGATTATAAAAAACAATTTAATGAAGCAGAAGCAATTATGGGGTTATTGTTTCGATACAAATGAACAAATTAGAAAATTAGCTAAAAGTTTGACTACCGTTTATGATGTGCAGAAGTGGATTTTAGAATTTCCTTACGATAACTCTTATAATATGTCTACAACCTGTCAGAGAGCAACTGAGACATTGAAAAGAGGAAAAGGGATTTGTAGTGATAAAGCTATTTTGGTTTGTTCTCTTTTTTATGAGAAAAATATATCTTGTTATGTGGTCGGAGGGTATTATAACGGAAGTCATGCTATCTCTTTAGTATATTATAATAATGCTTGGAGACCTATTTTGACAACGGGATATATTGATAGAGAAAAAATAGATAAATTTATGAATTCTTTATATTTGATAGAGTCTAAATATGAAAGATATTTTAGAAATATATAATAAAATTATGAAAAAAATAGTTTTAGTTTCGATTTTACTATATGTAAGCGTTATTCCTGTATTAGCAGGGTTTTCGATAACTTTGAATTCTCCAGATAATGGAACTTTTACTAATGATAATACACCTGATTTCAATTTTACGGTGATTGGAGACCATAGTTTTTATTTCTGCAAATTGTTCATCAATGATACAGAATATGGAACTGCAATTAGAGAACAAGATGAAGAAGATTCTTATTCTTGCTCTGGTTTTACAGGTTCTTGTTCAAAAGCAGTAGATGAAAATTGGAGCACTTATGCCACGGAAGATTATGCAGGCACTTTAAAAGTGTATGAAAATTTTACAATCGTTTCAAGTAGGGCAAATTGGACAACTAAATACACTACCGCTTCGGCACCGCCTACTTATTTTAAAGTTTATTGCTGGAATTATAGTTCAAATAGCTGGGTAGAATTTTCAACTTGGTCTCACGGATTGAATCCAGGAACATACACAGATACTTATGTAATTCCTTCTGATTGTTTGGAAGGGAGTGTATTGCAAATTCAAACAATTTTTTACAATGACGGTTTTCAAATAGATAAATATTATGAAGGAAAAGTTACTTGGATGGGTACGAAAAATAATACACCAACAACAATAACAGCAAATCAACCGCTTTTAGATGGAACTTATAATTGGTATATTGATTGTTCAGCTGATTATACTTTAAATACATTTAACAATTCACTTTCAAAAGAAAATTTAACTTTTACAGGAAATCAAAATATTACAAGGTATATAAGATTACCTAAAAATGCTAATGTGACAAGTGCTTATTTGAATGTAAAAGGTTACAGTTATAGTTATTTTACTACTCAATATACGGTTAGTGCGGATAGTTATGTTGATGAATGCTACTCTTCAACCAATTATGGAACACATGACAATTTAGTTGTTGGAGAAAGTAATTGTGCTCAAAGAGCTTACTTGAAGTTTACTGATATTAATTTATCTCCTTATTATCATATATTTAATGCTACTTTTAAAATTTATGGTTATGTGGCTGTTTCTGGCGATGCTCATATTCAAGTATATTATGTATCTGATGATAGCTGGACTGAAACAGGAATAACTTGGGACAATAAGCCGAGTTACTCTACTTTACTAGATACTTTTTATTGTCCGGATACTTCGGCTAGATGGTATTCAGCGGATGTTACTAATCAAACTATAACAGAAGAAGAAGGAGACCATATTTTGAGTATTATGTTATATTCTTCAGATGTTGGAGATAATAATTTCTGGGGCTATTCCAAAGAATGTGGACCTGCACCAATTTTGACAGTAAAATATGTTTCTAATTTATACAATCCTTATATACAGACAGCAGATTCTGGCGGAACTCCTGAGTGGAATTGGACTGGAGAATTTACAACAGACAATGGAACTCAAACAGTAAATTTAAATGCTACTTTGATAAATAATTATCTATCAACTTGCACACCAGATTCGGAAGGGTATTGTAATGTTCCTATATTGTTTCATTCAGATTCAGCAGGTATTTTAGAAGTCTCAAATATAGAAGTAAATTATATAATGTCAAATTCTAGTAGCAGTAGAACCGTCACGATAGACACAATTTCTCCAACGATAAATTGGTTAAAACTAATAGTAGATAATTTAGGCAAAAATAACTTAATTTCTTTAATAGTCAATGCTTACGATTTACACATAGATACAGCAAGATTTGATATAAACAATATTTATAAAAGTATGTTTTATTATGAGGGTGATTGGCAAAATTGGATAAATGGTAGTAATATGTATGATGGACAACCACCATATCCAGGAAATTTAGATACTTATGCTAAAGGATATTGTGACTTCGGAGATGTAATTTATTGTAATATATATGTATATAATGTTTCTTCCAATAGTAACATTTTAATTGTTTCTCTAAACGCTTCGAAAGAAAATTATACATATATTCTTTGTGAGAATAATTGTGATGATTTAATTTCGGAAGATAATGTCATAAAATTTAGACATTGTGTTAGATGTAAAGGTGGACTTACTTATACGACAAAATGTAGAACAAATTATTATAAAGTTGAGGATGCAGACAACATAATAAACATTACTTATTTTGTTACAGCAGATTATATAGAATATGAGGATTCTCATTCATACGAAAGAGTATATGATGAATATTTATTAATAACATATCCAGATTCTATTAATGTAACTTGGTCTAATAATCAAACGACCTTAGATATTAACGATTTGTTATCTCAATCAGGAACAGTTTATGTAAATGATTCAGCGACCAATTTAAATACATATATTTTAAATTACACATTAACTGACAACCCTTATTACCAAAACACCTCTTTTAATGCTAATCTTTCAGAACAAAGAATTTATAAAAACGATACTCTTTACAATTACGCCAATAATAATTTGACATATCACATAACACACTATAATAAATCTGCATCAACTTTAATAACAGGGGGAACTTTCACTGGAGAACTAGTGGGCAATTCAAATATAAATCTATATTCAGAATGGAGCGGAGATTGGCTCTCCGAAACCGATTTTGTTCAATACACAGCCAACCTAACAGAAGCAGGCGGAAATGCTTGGATTAAAAGAGATATAAACAACACAATAGATATAAACTTCACAAACATACAAAACATCGGCAGAGAAGGTTGGACTTGCACTCCTTCTTCTATAGACATACAAGCCAACCAATACTTAGAAAATGCGGTTATATGCAACAAAACCAACGTCATAACTAAAATACAAAATATATCTGTAATAGGAGATAGCGTAGAAGTAGGCTCTTTAGTAACCGGCTACATAGACCTAACCGGTCAAAACACCGATCCGGAAATAACCTTCAATAATGTTTTAGTACAAGCAGATATACCCGACTACTACACTAACACTTCACCGTATACATTCACCATAAATCTCGCACCCGGAGGAACTTACTCCCTTAGAGTAAACATCTCCGGCTATCCTGTAATAGAGAAAAACTACACCGTAACCAAAGTTCTAGAAGCAGGTGGAGAAAAATACATCTACAAGGGCTATGTAGAGGTAAGAGGAGAAGAAGTCTCTGAAAAGGAAATAGTATACAAAATACCAAAAGCAAGATTGCCTATGTGGAACTACAAGCAAGCTTATGCCTTCTATGTAGATAATATAAAGGCGGGATTCTCCACCTCAGAAACCGATAATTACGTAATAATAAAGGTTCCCAATACCTTCAGCTCTTCTTCCCTACACACAGGAACCCATCTTTTCGAGGTTTACTACTGGACAGGATTGGAAGTAGGCGGAGGAGGCGGAGGTTATGTTCCTGCAATGCCTACTTATTCTTTTAAAGTAACGCCGGAAGAAATAAAATACAACATAACAAAGCCGGGTTGCTACATTTTCACCTTAAACTTTACCTGGACCGGACCTAACAACTCCGAATTAGTAATATGGTACGATGAAGAGCTTGCCAAATACATAAAAAGACCTAAAAGAGGTAGGTATAAGGTTTCGGACTTCCCTAACGGAGTTATAGAGGTAGAGATGTGCATATACAACAACACTTCCCAGGTATTCCAGAAGACGGTGGAGCTTATCTATAAAAGAATTCTCGGAAATATAGAGCTAACCGTTAAAACTCCTACAGCCGAATACGGAGTAAAGGTTCCGGTAACCATAACCTGGTATAAGGAGGAAGCTGTAGAGAAGATACCTGTAACTCCGATATGCGGGAACGGAGTTTGCGAGCCCGGAGAAAACTGGATGAATTGCCCTCAAGACTGCAAGCCTCCAATAGGTTTGTTTGTGCTGGTAGGAATTATAGTTTTGGTTGTTGTTTACTTGCTGTGGTGATTAAAAACTATTTAAATATTTTTTAAATGTTATTATTATGAATGCAAAATATGTTCTGCCAGTTTTGATGGCACTTTGCATGGTCTTTACTGCAGGGTTGTTTGTAAGTAGCAACAGCAATTACTCTGCTGAAGATACGATAAAATACAATGCGATAATGTGTGCCAAAGTCATTAAGAGCGATGGAAAAGTAATAGATTTGGGATGCCAGCATAATTTGTTAGTAAATCAAGGTAAAGACTACATTTTAGAATTGATGTCCGGAATAGACCAAGTAGGAGCAACTCCGGGAACGGACTATGCTAAATATATTTCCTTATCGACCAGCAGCACTGCTCCGGATGCTTCCTGGACTGTAATACCGGATGAAATAACTTCTGGAGGATTGGTAAGAGCAGAGGGTACTTGCACAAGGAATACGGTGGGGAATTGGACTTGCGAGCATACCTTTACAGCTTCGGCTTCATTTACGGGAGTTCAACTTACCGGATTGAACTGGAACGGAACCGCAGGAGCACAGTCTTTGGTAGCCGCAGCCCAATTCTCAGCGGTGAACTTGGAAGCAGACGACCAACTACAAATAAAATGGACGATAACTGTATCGTAATGATGTAATTTTTTTATATTTGTTTTTTTTAGTAATTTTATGGATTTGAAAAATATGCTATTTGGATTTGCAATATTATATGCAATATTTTACCCTTTGGTCGTTTATGCTATATATTCTCCGAGCGTGGTTGAAAATTCCGTACCGGTTTTTGGAAAGATTATCACCGGCGGAGTGGAGAATGTTCATATAGGAGAGAAAGTAGAAGTTTCGGTTACGAGGAAGTATTTGTTTTTGACCTTGCCTAAATATATTGGAAGTGTTTGTATAGATCTATTTAATAAGCTGTGGATGGTCTCATTTTTCGGAAGTATATTTTTTATAGCGTATAAAGTATTATGAGGAGAAGCGTATTGTTTTTGTTGATGAGTTTATTTTTAATTCTGCTTACAAATATTGCTATTTCCCAAACCTACAACTGGCAGGCTTCAGAGGAAAGAGGAGTTGCTCAGCAATCCTCAGCGAACTGGAGATTCAACTTTACCATAACCAACAACTGGGAAAACATAACTCAAGTTAATATAACTTTGCCAAATGGCTTTTCTTTCATTTTGGGCACAAACGATACAACAGCAGAAGGAGCAACTTTTTACAACACCTCCGATACTTTAATCTGGGAAAATTCAACCTGCCTAATAGCAAACAACACCCAGGAATCCTTCTATTTTAATACAACCATTCCTTCAACTTTAGGCTCCTACAATTTTACCATAACAGTTAAAGGAATTTCCGGAACAGTAGACCAAATGAATGTAACCATAAAGGTCCAAAACATTTCTGTTTCCATAACTTTGGACAACACTACAGTCAATCCAGGTCAGAACATAACTGTTTCAGGTCAAGCTTTACTCTTACCAGACAACACTCCGGTAGCAAATAACTCAATCTCAATCTGGCTGGATGGAACCAGATTAATTGATACTGATGGGGATGGGATCTTAGAGGAAACTACTTGGTGGAACAGCAATTGGAAATACCGCAAACCCATCTTAATCTCCAACCAAGCAGGCAACCTAACAGACTACCAAGTCAAAATCGAAATAAACCTTTCCCAAGAATTCTCCCAAGGGAAAATCCAGCAATACTGCCAGGATGTTAGATTCACCTGGCTTAATACAACTTCCAACCAAGAACAAAAAATCCCTTACTGGATTGAAGAATGCAATTTATCAGCTAATGACAACGCAACCTTCTGGATAAAAGTCCCTTTCCTTGAGAATAATACAAACACAACGGTTTATCTTTACTATGGAAATCCTTCTGCAAGTTCTGAGAGTGATGGCGATGCTGTTTTTGAGTTTTTTGATGATTTTGAGGGGATAGAATTAGATACAACAAAATGGCAAACCTTCGGAACTTTTGATGTCCTTGAAGTAATAAACGGAGAATTGCACGGAAAAACAGAACAGGGAAGTGCATTAGTAGTTTCAAAATCAACATTCGACCGTAATATCATAATAGAAAGCGTAACAAGATTAATTAGCAGAGAGATAGGAGAGGCTTATTTAGTCCAAGATATTGACAACTGGATGAATAACTATTATTTTAAGGGAGACCAATGGTATGAAAGAATTAAAAGACGAAAAAGCGGTTCGGAAAGTGTCTTAGCAACGCAAACTGTCTCGCTCGCTTTTAACACATATTATCTGCTGAAAACAATATTGAAATCCTCTGACATTATCTTTAAAATATATGATATGGACGGAAACCTGAAAGTAACAGTAACAGCTTCAGACACCACTTGGTCAAACGGTTATGTCGGATTCAGAACGTATGGAAGCTCTGGAAGTCCATCAGAATGGTATGTAGATTGGATAAGGATTCGCAAATACACCTCCCCAGAACCTTCCATAGCAAGCATAGGAGAAGAGCAAGTTATAACCTCCACCGATTCCCAAGGAAACTACTCCTATACTTTCAAAGCCCCTCTAGAGGCAGGAACCCATGAGATAAAAGTCAACCTAACCGATCCTAACGGAATCTATGGAGAAAACTCAACAACATTTACAGTAACAGGTGCTATTGTAAGAAATGTAACTATTGCTATATCTGTAGCTGAAATTTCTTCCAGAACTGGTTCTTGGTACCGAAACATTAAAGAAGCATATACTACTCAATTGGAAATTTCAAGATATGGTTCATTTCACAAAGAGACTACAGAAACGTTTACAGCAGAACATGCAGTTTCAAAAAGCAGAAGTATTGTTGAGTCCCTTTTAAGCTTGATAGATATTTCGGATATAGCTTCCTTTTTAGGAACTTATTACAGAGAGTATAACCTACCAGTATCTTTACTCGGTATACCGGCAAGAGAGATTTATGCTCTGAGGTATTCATCTCTATCCTTTTCGGTTACATCTCAAGCAATAAGAGAAATCGGAGCCGGAAGAAGTATATATTTGCAAGCAAAGGTAACTCCAGAAATTGCAAGACTTCTTAACATAAGCAAGGAAAGTAAAATCACTTTAATAGTCACTCCGGAACTCGCCAGACTTTTAGGATTGCACAGAGAATCGGAATTAACCATAACCTTTACTCCTCAATTGCTCAAAATCCTACAAACAAGCAAAGAGTTTAAGGAAACTTTGACTGTAACTCCGGAGCTACTAAAAAAGCTCATAGCGGAAAGAGAAAAAGTCCAAGCTATTTCTTCGATACTTTATGTAAGCAGAGCGATTAGCCTTCTCAGACCTATAGATTTGCCGATATCTACAATTCTTTCCGTCTTTTATGAGAAAATTATACCCGGAATTTACGAAATATATCAGCCGGTATCTTTGGTAATAACTTCGGAAAGAGAAATTTCCTCATACAGGAGTGTAGAATATCCAATATCCTTCCAGATAATCACAACAAGGGTATACGGAGTTTTCAGGGCACTATTCCAAGCTTTTACCGGTATATTTACGGTGGATAAAACGGCTACTTTAGGCAGAGTATCATTCCAAAATGTAACCGTAGAACCCGCAACAATAAGGGAAATCAATCTAAGCAGAGAAATAACCGCAAAACCCGCATTCCAAACAGTCATAGAAGTGTTTAGCGGAGCCATAAGAGGAATATTCGATACAATTTCAAGTATATTCAAGGTGGAAAGAACTGTCGGATTAGGCAGGGAATATTCTCAAAATCTAACCGCAACCATCGAACTATCGAGAGAGATCAATGCAAGCAGGGAAATCCCTACCGAAACAACATTCCAGTTATTTGTCGAAAGGTTCAAAGGCTTTTACAGGAGTATATTCGGCTTTATAGACATCCAAAGCTTCATAGAAAGAATAGCGAGTATATTCCGACAGCCTACTTTGGAAGAGCATATCTTTACAAAGATAGATAGAATAGGAACTTTCGGAAGGGAAGTTTATAAGAAAATATCCTTCACTCTAACTACTTTAGGAAAGAAAGTAGTGGTTGTTGTGGCGAAATACTATAACATTACAATATACACCCAAGAATATGCACCCGGAGATACAGTATATATCTATGCAATAGTTACACCTTCGGTAACGGAAGCACCTTCTATTGCCATATACTATCCGAACACAACCCTTCTTTTGGAAGACACTATGAACCTGCTTGAAGATAATATTTATTACTACACTCTAACCGCTCCAAATGTAAAGGGAGATTATTTGATAAAAGTTACGGTAGAGAATTCTACCGCTATAAATACATTCAGAGTTTCCGGAGCCTATTATGAGGCGGTAGGAGGAATAGGGATAGATATCCATACTACAGGAGACTTCTTCTACTATCCGGGAAACATAGTCAAAATACCTTTCGTAATTACTTCCAGGACTGATGGAAAGCCGGTAGATTACGATTCCATCAAAATAACTATTTATAATCCGAGTATGGAAGTAATAGCGGAAGACCCTATCCCAACCAAAATATCGACCGGTATTTACTACATAGATTACAACCTTTCCGATTTAGCCGATTACGGAGTTTATCCTGTTATTATAAACGCTACCTACCAAAGCTATCACACTGCAAGAATAGCAACTTTCAAAGTCTTACCTCCGGCTCCTGTAGAGCTTTCGGTAGAGACAGATAAAGAGCAGGTGTTCCAAGGAGGCTCCTTAAGTGCTAAATTTACCATAAAGAACGAAAGGTACAAGACCGAATATGCAACTTTGGAATATACTTTATACGATAGCAATAAGGAAGAAATTCTTTACAAGGGAACAACCCAGCTTGTTTTAAGCCCACAGCAAACAACCGAAATAACAAGAACTTTGTACATACCTTTAGAAGCTCCTACAGGCTTGGGTATTGTTGAAGGAAAGCTTACTTTGAAAGATAGTACAGTCTTTACCTACGCTTATATAACGATTTCGGCGAGGGCGAAAGGTATTGTCAAGAATAAGTACATTCTAACCTTCAACAATCTAACTCCGGAAGAGCAGTATGTAGAAATCTACAGAAATAATACCTTAGTGTTTAAGGGAGTTGTTAAGAAAGGATACTCCGTAGAGCTCGAAAGAGGAACTTACAAGATAAAAATGTATGTTGAAGGAAAGAAACCGAACGAATTTATACTAACTTTGGACAGAGATATGGTAATAGATTCCCAGTTAGTTGAGAAGTATCCTACCTGGTATTACCTCTGGCTGTATAAGGGACCTATTCTGGCGTTTGTAACTGTCTTGGTTGTTGGATGGTATCTTTTCAAAAGTAGCAAAAGAATTCAGCATTAATATTTAAATATTTTTCGGATATAGTTTTATGGAAAATAATGTATATATAACTGCTGTCGTTAAAGGTAAAATATCAATTCCCAAAACTATAAGACAAGAATTAAACATTAATGATGGAGATTATATTTTAATCACCATGCAAGAAGACCATTTTTCCTGCAGAAAAATAACTAAAGATAGGTTAAAAATGTTGTTGGATACCGAAAATGTTCAGAAATGATTACGGATCGGGTATGCTAATGCTTATAGTGACAGCAGGGATAAGTGTTATTTTGCTCGGTTTTGCAGTATGGTATGCATGGAGCGGTGAAGTAGAAAAAGCCAAACAGGAAGATATTTGCAAGAGATTTTGCGAGACTTTATCTCCTTATGGTTTCTCCTACGACAAAGTCGGTTACGATGACATAAGAAAAGACTATGTATGCTATTGCAAAAGAAAGCAAACTATTTATGTTAATGGAACAGATTATATTGTGGAATATTCTATGCCTTACGGGCATATTTACAACTTTACTATTTTGAATGGGACAAATGTAACAACATGATTGAAAAAGTAAGATTGGGTATGGGTTTAGCCTTGGCATTTTTACTTGTAATAATGCCTTGTTTTTCTTCGTTGGAAATATCAAAGACCGAAGTAGTTGAAGAAATAAACCTGAGCAAGGAAAACACAAAGATTATTTTGATTAATATAAAGAACTTGCACAACCAAACAGTAACGGTAAATTTAACAACATCCGATGCAAGTGTTGTCGAGCCTGCAATACCTTCAGTACCTTTATCCAGTAATGAAACAGAGCCAATAACATTTATAATAAAGGCTTACGAAGTCGGAGTAAGGAAAGCCACTGTTACTTTACACACCAGCCCGGACATAGGAACCTACAAAATAAACTTTACGGTAGTCGGAGTAAAAGCCTTCGCACCGGAAGAAGTTGTATATTTGGAACCTTCGGTTTCTACCTTCATAATGACCTTACAGCAAGGCACGAAAACCAGCAGAACAATCTCTGTAAGAAATGTCGGAAGCAAAAGAATTGAGATCAAAGATATCCAAACCATAGGGACTACGGAAACTCCGGAAGGAGAAAAACCTATCTCTGTTGCTCAGGCGGATTTGGGCTGGTTAGAACCGGGAAAAGATTTAACCTTCACCATAAACATAGATACCCACAAGGTAGAACCCGGCACCTATACTCCTCAGATAAAAATTATCGGCTATGTCGATGTAACTAAAAAGGTTGAAACTACAATAAACTTCAACATCAAAGTAACAAAGTCTGTTGAAGCTATGGAGAACAAGACAATTAGAATTGCAATATTTCCGAGCAGTCCTACTATAGGAGACCTAATCTATTTAGTAGCCTACGGAGAGAACAATCAAACAATAGTTCCGAAATATAAGGTAGAGGTATACAATGAAGAAAACAATAAAATCTCAGAATTTATATACACTACACCCTTCAAAATAGAAAATCCCGGCAAATACTGCATAGTTGCGGAGAAGGAAGGCTATAAAACAGCAAGAAAATGCTTTAACATAACCCTAAAGGAAGCATCTCTTATAATAAGCCCGAGCAATCCTACTGAGGCGGATACAGTAGTTGTAAAATATGTAGACCGAAACAACGAACTTATAGAAAATCCGACCATTTCGGTTGACGGGCATGAATATTCTGATAATCCTTTGCATATTACCTTATCGAGCGGAAACCACACTATAAAGGCAAGTGCAAAAGGATACAAAGAAATATCCAAAAAAATATTTGTAGAGCCGAGAATAGATGTTTATTTGCCAAAAACCGAATATACTTTGGGAGAGGAAGTCGAAATAACCTTTTCCAAGAACACCTCCTACAAAATAAAAAGAAACTCGATTATAGTAAAGCAGGGAACAGGAAACCAGGTAAAATTCAAACCGGATGAAGAGGGTACCTACTATATATATGTTCAGGATAAATCACTAGCAAGTTTTGAAGTAAAGCAAAACCGGATTATAGCACTTATTTATGAATACTGGTGGTTGCTTGTAATAATCGGAGGCATAGTTGTTATAATACGCACTAAAGGAAAAGGAGAAAGATATAGCAGAACTGCCATTGGCTATGCTCCCACCCAAAAAGGTCCTGTAAGAGATATTGAGGGTAAGGAAGAATTTTAACCATGGTAGGGGATATTTTAGAGAGGATTATGGAGAAGCTAAAAGGAAAGAAGAAGGAATACAGAAGGGCACACTATAGACTTCCTGCCGATCCAAAGATAGTAGCCAAATACATAGACGAAGCTGCCCAGAAAATCCTAGCCGAAGTAGAGGCGGAAAGGGATAGATTAGCTCAGGAGGTTGAAAGGCTAAAGAGCCTGCTAAGGAAGGAAGAACAAAGAAAAAGAGAAGAACAAGCTTTGATGGCAAAGCAAGCCGAAATAGAAATCAAACAGATGAGAAAGAAAAACACGAGAATTTTCTTATTCGCTAATAAAAAACTTCCTAAAATTATAAGTGCCTACGACGGAGATATATTTACCGATAGCGGAGGAAATCCGTTGCCTTTTTGGGAGGGAATCGGTTTCAGATTGGAAAATACAGGAGACACAACCTTTTTTCTGATACTTTCAAACGGTAAGAAGAGAGGAGAACTAACTATAGGACCGGTTACTATGCTTCCTTATTTGCTGGACTGGAACAATATAGTCCAAAATCTGAAATTAGGTGTGGTACCGATTTACGTAACTAAAGACGGAGAGTTCCGACCGAGATATTTAGAATGCAGTTTGGATGAAATAGAGCATTTGAAGGAAAATGCCAGACCGGAAATAGCCAGAATGATTAGGGTAGATTTGGAAAAGCTTAAGGATGTTGATCCGGATATAAGAGCAGCCTTTTTCGCTCTATACAGCAGGCTAAATAGGTTATATTCCGAACTATTATCGGCTAAAGAACAGGCAAAGATAGCGGAATGGGAGCACCTAACTACTGAATTGGAGAGAGCAGTGCAGGCTAAGGAAGCGGAAATATCGAGAACGAATATGCAAGTAGCGATAAACAATCTTCTGGAGCAATACAGGAATATAGGACCTATGACAATAGAGTCTCAGCAAGCCCATTTGAAAGCGGCGGGGTTAGAACAGCTTTTGCAAACCATGTATCACACCCAAATTAGTTTGATGGAAAGAATGAAGACTATGGCGGAAGATCCTAGAAAGGTAGCAAAGCTTGATGTATTGCAGGATTTGGAGATGTTGAGCAGGTTTGTAAAGGCTAAATTAAGATCTGAAGA
>Ga0190308_1000445_pt1 | contig 13414 bp, 12 predicted proteins | sample 48700756_MG_FD_165050 | JGI IMG/M metagenome (GOLD analysis project Ga0190308, IMG submission 165050) | Hydrothermal vent sediment bacterial communities from Southern Trench, Guaymas Basin, Mexico - 4870-07-5-6_MG | ecosystem: Environmental > Aquatic > Marine > Hydrothermal vents > Sediment ...
CTTTGACCAAGCTCTATCTATCCTACTGTTATGCTCTACTAATGGAATGTATTGATCACCATGTAAAATATAGATCTCTTGTTCATTGGCTATGAGCGCATGAGGAACCCCTATCTCGGCGCCCAGACCTCCCCGCTTTAAGAAGCTTAACTGTACTTCAAGTTCTCTCCCAGAAGCCGTGGTGACCTTAACTCCTCTACTATTCAATTGTAAAAGTGCATCTCTCAACTCCGGCAGTATTGTTCCATTAGGCTCTAGCATGGTTCCATCGAGATCTATTGCTACGAGTTCTATTTGAGACATCGTCCTCTCAGTCCTTCATCCTACTCTTGGTACCAGTTCATTCATATTTATATGTATTGAGGAGTTAGGAACTCGTAGACTGAGAAGGTCGCAGAATATCCGTAGTACTCGATAAGAATAGGACTTCCTGATGGGAACTATTATAAATCGACTGAGAAACAACAGAGGAAGTTCTTGGGTCGTAGTACATCATACCATCACACTAGAAGTCTAGTACTACAGGTTGAAATTAAAAAGGAGAAAGTAATACCTGTGAGGATGAAAGGTCATAGATAGTCTACATCAATATACCTCTTACCTAGCATAATCCTATTTTACCATGAGAGATTGAGGAAGTGGATTGCTGAAATAAGTACTCATGAAGTATGACCCTTACTTAGACAGGAGAGATTTTTGAGAGGACTGGGCATGAGTTTTTCACAGGTAATGATTACGTGATAGCTTAAAAATAACTGAGATATTGTACTAATGTTTACTAAGATCTCACTCCAGATCTCCTACACTTATCTCCACAATCTATTGCGAGAAGGAATCATGGTCATTTCACTACTTGGTCATGACTTGAAGTTTCTGAGCGCCCTTATTCACCTGGAATAGATGAAAGTGAGTTCTTCAGGAATTAAAATAAAGGTCTTAACATGAATATATAGTCCGTATCCCATCTAGTAGTCATACTCAAACATCACATGTCAAAAACTTAATAGCAGGCACTTTTAACTAAGGTTAAAGGTAGTTCTCGTTAAAATTTGGCTTAACAATATCTTCTGTTGCCTTAAGTACCCAGATTTTCTCTACTCTAGCTCTCTCCACTAGATCAGGCATGGGTAGGGAAGTGTAGATAACGGGTATTATCCGCTTCCTCAGCTTCTCAGGAAACTTTCTCCTGAGCTTCTCTATCTTCTTTAGCAGTCTCTCTAAAACTTTCACCCCTGCCCTTACGGATACCTCTCCAATTATGCACGTATCATCCGATACTCCATAAATGTTCAGCTCTAGCTCCGGTAGGACGAGGCTTTCTATTCTCATCTCTAGTCCTAAATCCTTCTTGACCCTGTATTCGAGAATAGATCTAGCCTCCTCCTCAATGCTCAGGGTCAGTTTCTCAAGTGTCCTCTCAACTCTCTCAAGTCTAAAATTCATGGATCTTATCACTTTAAGCATCTCATTAAAGTCCTCTCTGAGCCTTATCTGTTCCTCCCTGAGTTTTACCTGCTCCTCTCTTAGACTAATCTGCTCCTCACGAAGAGCCTTGATTTCATTCCAAATCTTAGTCTGTTCTTCTCTTAGACTAATCTGCTCCTCACGGAGTCCTCTAATCTCATTCCAAATCTTAGTCTGCTCCTCTCTTAGACTAACCTGTTCTTTACGAAGTCCTCTGATTTCATTCCAAATCTTAGTCTGTTCCTCCCTAAGCTTTATCTGCTCTTCGGCAATTGCATCAAGTCGCTTCATAATTTCCGATAGGCCTAGGTAACCAGCGATAGCATACCTAAACTCTCTATCCTTCTCAAGGAGTTCTAGTATCTCTTCCCTCAGGGATGCCATTCCTTAAATCGCCCTCCATTCACTACCATAACATGCTATTTTTCCTCTTAATTCATGTACCAGAACGGGATATTCCACCTTATAAAGCTTTCGGTGCTATCTTCCTTATAGATCATCCAATTCTATCAGTAAAGCGTCTCTTATCAGAGAGGTTTCGGACTACCAAAATACCAGTAATATGAACCTAAAGCCACTACAAATAGTCCTATTAACAAAACCCTCTAGCTGAGCTACGTTATACAACCATAGTATGGTTCAACCTAAATTCGATGGTGAAGCTTTATATGATTGGTTCACCTAACTCTATACGGTGGGTGAAATGAGAGTGGTTCTAAAGGTTAGGAAGAAGGGTATTCTCATTTTACCTAAGAGTTTAAGAGAGGAGGCAGGTATAAGTGAGGGTGATGAGGTTATTGTGGAGGTTGAGAAGGGTAGATTAATCATGAAAGCTTTGAAGCCGAGAGTAGTTGATGTGGATCCAGACCTTGTAGAGAACCTACTTAGGGAAGAATATGATCTTGAAAGAAGGAAATATGAGGGACTATTCCACAGTGGAAAGACTAGTCCTTGACACTAGTGTTATTATAGAGTATATAATATCAAGGTCTATGTATAGACCTAGAGTAGCTAAATTATTCAGAGCAGCATCGACCGGAGAGATAGAGTTATATGTCAGCCCTATTACACTGAGTGAAACCCTATACATTGCCTCAAAAGTATACCAAGCCGCTAGAGTACAAGATCCGAATAGCGAGGCATTAGACTTTGTAGAGTGGGTTAAGAAGAGGGTAAAAGTAGTAGAGATAAATGAAAATATAATATTTAGGGCTGGTGAACTAAAGAAGCTATTATATATAGCCCTACCAGACTGCTATGTTATCGCAACAGCTAAAGACATAGAAGCCATACCACTCTTTAAAACCGTTGAAAAAGAAATGGAACCAGTACTAAAGGAACTAAGAAGATTAGGGTTGAAATTCCTAGATGAGATAGAAGTGTGAAAAATCTACAAGAAAAGAACTAAAACACTATATGGAGAAAAAGGATATCAGAGTTTTATTGAATTTAACAGTAGTAGAGTTATGAAAGTCAATTCCTAATATTTCTAAGCACACCCCATGAAGGTTGAGGAAAATTATAGCATTAGGCTTATAAGTACTTAAGTGCTTAGGTGGGAAAGTGGGTCATGATAAAGAGGGTACTGAAGTAATTAAGGTTGAAATCCCAAAATCCTTAGCTAAGAGATTCCGTAGGTATGTTGCAGAGAAGTATGGTTTTAGAAGAGGAGCTCTCTCTAAGGCTATAGCTGACTTAATAGGGAAAGAGCTAAGTTCTTTAAGATTCCAGGCTAGTAGTACGGTTGATGAGATAGTTGGTTTAGGATTTCGATCAGATTATAAATGGGAAGGTGAAGACCTCATCGATACATTAAAGACCCTTACCTCCATCTCCCCTCATTGATGGAGGTTTCTTCTCCCTGCTCCCTTTTTCTTCATCTATCTTGGGGTGCTCATCGTCATAGCCATCATTTCTCAGTGACCTGGGGTTTCCGGCCGCCCCTTATCTACTTGAGTGGACGAGGGCAACTCCTAGGGGTCGAGAGTGAGTGGTTCACTATTTCAGGCTGTGTAAGAAATTAGGATTAAATATTCACACGACTTCTGTATACCAAATCATCGTACATTACAATAACTTCATTAAACTTCTCTCGTAGTTTAAGATCAATCTAACTAGGGGTCTTGTAATCTTAATTACTCCTAACACTACCTCCAACCTACTGATATCACTAAACTCCAGAAGTCTGAATAGGGGTAGTGCAGTCAAGTAGGTCACAACATACACCATTGTACAGGCGATAGTACATACTATGGGATGGCTAATTAGACCCTTGAGTACTAGGGCTGGAATGGTTGCAATTAAGGTAGTAGCTATGATCCTCATCGATAGTTTGAAGTCCAATCTGATACCATACTTCGAGTTGAGTACTCTATGTCCATAAATTAGTGCTATGAAATTAGCTATTATAATAGAGCCTATAACCCCATAAACCCTCCACATTAGTGTTAGAGTTGGTGTTAGAACAGCAGCTACAAGCGCCATTACTATCGATAGGTTTAGAGTTACCCTAGTATCTCCTACACCATTAAAGAAACTTCTTAGGACGAATAGTCCTATACAGGAGAGTAGGTAGTATATTGCATAGACTGATAAATATGAGGGAGATAAGAAGTACCTACTACCATAGACTAGGTATATTAGCTCTCTAGAGAGTACTGCGACTAATACTGATGCTGGTACTATTAGCATAGCTGTATACTTCACCGAGTAGTTGAATAGATCCCTAAGCTCCTCTCTATCCTCGGAGTTTAGTTTCGAGAATGCAGGGAAGAGGGCCATAGCTATGGGCATTGCTATCACACTTACCAGGGATAGGAAGTTCGTGGCAACTCTGAAGTTCCCTATCTCAGCATTAGTGACAAACCACGTTAGAACAATATTATTATAGCTGTTCATGAGACTGCCTACCATTACCGATAGGTATAGTGGAAAGCCATAGTTGATCATAGTCTTGAGCTCTTTAATACTAGCTCTACCACTAGATCCCAGTACAGAGTGCCATAGCACTATACACGCTACTACTCCTGCGAGAGTATAACTCAGAATATGAGCCAGTAGTGCACCAACTATACCCATTCCAATAATAAGTACCGGTGCGAGTATAAGTTTTGAAAGTGCTTGAACTATCAGAGTTAGTGCATTATACTCCGTTCTATCGAACCCTAGGAAAACTCCCTGAGCTGTCATTACTAGTGCTTGACCTACTATGAGGAGAGATGCTATTCTAATGTAGTTCTCTATCCCAGTCCTATTGAGTACTATCATTAGTCTATCAGCCAAGAGTACAACGATAATAGTAGCGATCACTCCAACTAAGACCTCGAAGAGTATCCCTAGTTTAGCTAGTCCAACTGCCAATTCAGTCCTACCCTCACTCCTAAGTTTTGCAGTATACCTCGTTACTGCTGACCTCACACCAAGCTCAATTAATACTAGAGCTAGAGACGGAATTACAAGAGATATAGAGTATATTCCATAGTTCTCTGGTCCTAACAGTCTAGCTATCAGTATAGATGCTAGAGCTAGTAGTACTAGAGATGTGATATTTCCGATTAGTAGGTAGAAGCCGCCTCTAACAGAGGACTTTGCTATCTCTTCAAGCCTTCCCATATAGTCTCTGGCTCCTCCTATCTTCTAGTTAAGATCTCTAATCCTACTTCCTATATATCTCTATGTACATAAATGATTGAAATTCTAGAACACAACTTTCTGTTAGTAGCTTTCTATATTACTCGGAGAGCTTAAAGAATACACTAGCTAAGGGGGTTTCTTTTGAAAAAAGAGTTATTATTTAAGAATTCGAGCCTTTATGATAATTCCTAGTACGATACCGACCACTAGTCCTGCAATAAGGGCTACGTAGAGTAGTGTCATGTACGTTGATAGAGTTGCTTTTGTAGTTTCAAGCTCTTTACTAAGGTCTTCGATTTTTCCCTCCAGCTCGGATATCTTAGCCTTAGCATCCTTTAACTCCTTCTCAGTTTTGATTAGAGCATCGTATGTTCTCTTCAACTCACCTACCTTCTTATCCAGCTCGGACTTAGTATCCTCTAGCTGCTTCTCCAGCTCCTTCTTCTTCTCCTCCAATTCCTCTATCTTTTTCATCAATTCTTCTTTCGTTACTATCGTCTCAACAACCATGAGTTTAACTACATCACTCGTAGTTCCATTTACTCCTACAGTACCTGGCCAACTCGCTCGGAAGTGGTACTCTCCAAGGACCTCTGGTTTCCATGTATACACTGTCTGCCCCAGCTCATCCGTGAGCACTCTCGCTAGTACCTCCCATGGTTTGTCCTTGAGACGGTATTCTATGGTTACTGGCATATTCTCTAGAGGAGGTGTTAACTTACAGACGATAACTACAGTATCACCTACTAGAACCTCCTCTGGATAGACTGTGATCTCTAGAAGGCTGGTAGCCCTAACTTCGAAGGATAGAGTGAGAGAAGTGGCTGATAGATAGTCTACATTACCCGGCCATGAGGCATACACTTTCCAGATACCGTGTGCATCTGGAGTGAAAACATCAGTGAAGCCGCCTGTAGCATTTGTGGTTACAGTCCTAGTGACAGTAGTTCCATTAGGTCTTATGTAGGTTAGGGTGATGGTGATATTAGCTAGAGGCGGAGTCAGTACACCAGTCACTGTGACCTGTTGGTCTAGGAGAATTACCTCAGGCACTACTGTTATCTCAAGGAAACTCCTACGCTTTGTAGAGACAGTTAGAGTAACCTCTGAGCTAGTAGCTCCAAAGTACTTATCAGTACCAGCCCAGCTAGCCTTCAACTTATAGACACCTGCCTTCTCAGGAGTCCACTCATAACTGTATGAGCCAGCAGTAGCTACGACACTCTTAAGGAGCTTCCATGGACCTCCTTTATAGCTGTAGTATATCGAGACTGTGGCTGTTGTTGGTGGACTTATCCTACCACTGATAACTACAGACTCGCCTATAAGTATGAAATTCTTACTTAGTGAGATCGAGATAGAGCTAGAGGCCTTGACACGGAAAGTAGTTGAAGCAGTCTCTCCTCCACCAGCTGCATAGACTGTCCACTTACCCAACTTCGCATCGGACTTAAGTCTGAATTTTGTCGTGGCTCTACCATCAGCTCCTATAGTCAACTGTTTTACAAATTCTATGTTACCATCTGGATCTCTACACTCTACACCTACGGTTACCCCAGGAGTACCAGTGACTACTATAGTTACAAGTTCACCTCGTCTATATGCTGGTTTATCCGTCGATACTGAGAGTCCCGGTAGTGTAGATACCATTAGGGAAGATAGTACTATAGCTAGTATGCAAATGTATCCTAGGTACGATAGTCTCATCATCTACCACCCTAACTTGTTACAGTTATAGTTACCGTGGTAGATTTAGCTAGTGGTTTGAATTCTGCACCCATTACAGCGGGCCATCCATTCCATACATATACATCTATACTATATGTACCGGTAGGAGCATCTGTAGGGATCTTAAATCCATATCCTGTAGTTATATTAGCTCCTGAGGCTAGGGATCCTGAGGTAAAGCCTAAGGCTACGACTACAAGTTCAGGAGTAAAGGCCTCAACTATCAGTAGATAGTCAATCTTCGGTCCCATATAGTAGTACTCTGGGGGATACTCTATAGTCACACTTACTACAACGAACTCTCCTCGCTTAAAAGTAGTCTTCGGATTACCAGCTATATCAGTAGTGACAACTTTGATTATACGTATTGGATATACCTCTGCTTCTAGCATTGGAGTGGTTATGATCAGCATTACTAATAGTATAGCACATATTAGCACATGAATACCTCTATGCATACACTTCACCTAAACTTGTATTTACTATGTAGAAGTTATAGAAAATATATGCTTTACCACTAGGAAGATGGATGATAAAGAGTACTGTATACATATAGAGTTAAATTGCTAATGAGCTACTGAATACGGTGTTAAGTAGGTGCTCAAAAAGATGGGAAAACTAGGAGTATTCGCCGAATTAGCAGTACTACTCATAGAAGTAGCTCTAGGAATATCGTTAATATATTCCTGGGCACTACTACTGAGCTCACTGGGAATAACGTGCCCTACACTCGATGGTAAGCTCATCAACAAGCTATTACTAATACCAGCGGATAGTATAACCCTAATCGCAATATCACTACTATCAATACCATCCCTACTCCTACTGGATAGGAGAATCATACCTGTACTCCTAGTTCCCCTCCCCCTTACATACCTAGGCCTAAGATGGATACCATTACTAATACCAGTAATCTGTACAGTACTCCTCATAGTAAAGCACAGACAATGGATAGTAGTCAGAGGATTACTACTGGGAGCGGCTACCGTATCTATCGGTAACATAGTCTATACTGTACTGAGAATATTAGAGTTCACACGTACAGAGCTATGTCCCCTTCCTCCACTATTCCTCTCCTTATACTGTGTAATAGCACCCGTTATCCCCCCTCTAGTACTGCTATTCTACTACAGTACCCTATATCCCATGGGTAAGGTATTACTCGAGAAGGAGTCTAGTGAAGAGTGGGAGGGGAGGATTGGTATCCCTAGCATACTCCTCCTAGTCCTGAGTGTGGTCATAGGAATATCCCTCTGGTATGTGGTATACTTCTCTAAGCTTAATCCCACAGGGAGGTTCATAGGCGTCGATCCTGTTACGAGGTACTATCCACACCTTATCAAGATCCTAAAGAGTAGTGACCAGCTTAAAGCAGTACTTAAGATAGGCTACGATAGGCCACTCCACTACCTCATAATGTGGGCACTAGCTCAGGTACTCGACCCTGTAACTACAGTTAAAGTACTCCTACTGATATGCCTAGTACTCTACCCCATCTCAGTATACCTATCTACCAAAGTACTCCTAGGCGAAGAATACGCTGGATTAGCCGCTATACTATCATCCATATCCTACACTACTACAACTGGAATCTTCGGTGGACTCTACTCCAACTGGACATGCCTCTCCACATCACTACTCTCAGCACTAGCCCTCAAGAAGTGGTTAGAGGAGAGGAAGTACTGGCTGGGTCCATGGCTACTGGCTACTATAGTGAGTGTACTACTCCACGCCTACATGGGCGCTGTATTACTCGCATCCCTAGCACTCACATCACTAGCAATCATCGTACTGAAGAAGGATAAGTTCAGTAGATTGAATGCACTAGCAGTACTCGTGATAACAATCCTACTGGGCTTAGCTGCCTGGATCTTAATACCGAGGGTTATCGTAGGTAATACAATGCTCTGGTATAGGAGACTCGTGATGGTGATCAGGACTGGTAGAATATTCGATGGAGGATGGTGGGATGACTTCAGTTTCGCTCTCTACAACTATGCTGCCACCTCAGGACTAGATGCAGTAGGATGGATACTCGCTCTTGTGGGAGTACTGAGTATGAGATTGAGGAGAGTAGAGGACAGTATACTGTGCTTCTGGACTCTAGTAGCTGGAGGGCTCTCTGTACTAGCTCCTAGGAACCTAATATATAGAGCATTGTTCGACATTCCAGTCTCTCTAATAGAGACCATGGGATTAGTACGTATAGTATCCCTTCGAGAAATCCAGAGATTTAAGAGTGAAGTAATTGCTGCAGTACTACTATTCAAGCTATCCTTTAGTCTCAATCACGTAGTGGGGTTGGTAGTATGAGTAGTAGGGTTCTGAATATGTACAGAGTGGCTCTCCTACTACTCTTCATACTAATGGTATTTAGGTATAGACCACCTATGTGGGTAGTCCGCAGAGTTGAAGTTCCGCTGGAGGTAGTGGATATCTATGACCCTATAGAGGTACTCTCACTTGGCTACGAGACAGCACCAGAGGGGCTAGTACTCAGGATAAGACTACTTAAGTGCTACAGCTATCCCCAGATGAATACTCTGAGCTTAAGAGTACTGTTCATGAGAGAGGATGAAGTGGTCTCCATGTACTTATTAAAGCTAGAACTAGCACCCGGTGAGCTTGAGGATGTCAGAATTAACTGTCCCCGGGAATTCGATAGTGCTATCTTAGTGATGTACTCTCGTGGGGTACTACTACTCAATACTACACTGTACAGAGGCTCCCCTGGAGCCTAACTTTAACAAGTGTTTAAGGTAACCATAAAGTTGCTGGAAAGCACTTCAGCTGGAATAAAGTTCTAGGAGTGTCTCCTCTTACCCACCAGATAACCTCCTATTCTATGTAGGCTTCATCTAGATCGCTAACATATAGTACATAGTAAATAAGAAATATCTAATAACTAAAACTTAACTATCTCTAAGAAATCAACCCTTTTAAAATCCTCATCAAAAGTAGCTAGGTTCATTCAAAAGCTTAAGAGAATGGATGCACGGTAAGCGTTGAACTACTTTAAGTTTGGTAATTTTAGTATATGTCATATTCAATTGCGCATTTCTTATCATCGTATACATTTCTCTTTTACGTTCTAGTGATAGCTCACGATAGCTTGTGAAGAAGGCATATTGTGAGTGTGAATACTCGTGCTATCCCAAGAGCTTGAAGATGTTCAAGCATAGATCCTAGTATGTCTCTCTCGTGAGCTTTGAGATTAATAACTTACCTGCACGTCTGTTAGTTAGGGTTTTCAATATGCCTACTGAGGTTGCTCTCGTAAGGTTATCTTTTTGGAATTTTCGCATTAACATAGCTAGCCATAATGGTACTGGGATTTTATATGGCGTCTCAAGTAGTCCTAAACGAATTTTCCTATTTAGGTTTATGGCAACTCTAAGGGCATCCTCGCAACCGAGCTCTTGAGCGAGTCTGATAGTTTTCTTAGATGTCCATTCCTCAACCGTGAAGAAATCGTTTAACGTGTAAATCCGCTCTTTGTATATGGCATGGGATGCTGCAACAAGCGCCTCAGCATAGCCTTCAAGAGATCTAACTTCAGTCCCATCGAACTCCTTAGTGCATGTATGCTCTAGAAGCCTTTGACCGTTGATAAAGATTACTCCACCGAGGCTTGGGTGAACATAGAGGTCTATTATTGAACCTCCTCTCGTAAGGGTTATGCAATAAGGATCTTTAACTTCAACTCTATAGCCAAGCCCCATGACCTCATGGGCAACTCTCCTAGCTTGGCTGGCATCGACTAGGAGGTCTACGTCTGCTGGAACATAGCTTACGGGCTTGATAAGCTTGAAGAACGCGTAGTCATAGTCTTTTAAGAACTTTGAGAGAACCTGAACAACACTCATCACTCTTCTCATACCCGACTCTTGACGCTCTCGCAAGGATCCTTGAATATTCAAAACCCTGAGCAGGTGAAGCAGAACTTTGTTCCCAGATGCACGATCAATTAAAATGTCTATGTTTGTTTGAGGAAGTCTCTTATCTTCAAGTATATCGATTAAGATTTTTGTTATAGTTTGCTTTTCAATCGACATCTTCGTCCACTCATACGATTTCATAGTGGATGCATCCCCTTTAGGCTCTTGAACGAATGAGGTTTAGTAGGTAGTCTAATGTCTCTTCAACACTTCTCTCTGTCGTATCGATTCTATATGCCCTAACAAGTTTTGCCACTTTATCATAGAGTTTAAGTTGTCTGCTTAGGAATTCACCGTTGACCTCCCCACCCCTCCTTTTTGCTAGTTCGGTTTCAGAAGCTGTCACGTAAAACTTCACATCTACCTTCGTTGATAGGGCGAGCATGAACCGCGCCTCTAAACTTCTCAAATAGTCTATATCTCTTGTGGTAAGTGAAACCCATACTAAGAAGTCCGGTAAATACCTTTCAGCTATAACTGTATAGCCTAAAAGGCAGGGTAACATGAATCTAGTGAGCAGGATGGGCAGTACTGATATGAACTCTATTAGTTGCCATACTCTTTTTGCATAGTCGGGGATCGATATTCCGTAGTAAGGATTGTCAGATCCTCTAAAAATAGCGAATCTAGACAGAAACCTAGCCAACATCGAGGCCAGCGTGTGAGTGCCCCTCATCCACGAGACGATAACTCTTGATCCCCTACGCTTAAACCCCTCTGCTAAAGCTCTAGCTAGCGTAGTTTTGCCTGAGCCATCAGGACCAAACAGGCATATCAAGGGCATTTTACTACCTCGAATTCTTAGTCGATTGATTATTTTATTATTAGGCGTAGATGCTTATAGATTTCGCTAACTGTTTGTCTTGGAGCTAGGGCGTAAGCTAGCTCCCTTAGATCTCCTCTACCATAATTGAAAATAGGCAATATTGTATCTATACTTCCTCCATAATTATCTATGAGAGGAAATAGAAGATAATGTTCTAAGAACTCTCCTTTCTAACCTCTTTAGGAGAAGAGATATCACCGAAAGAGTCAAACCCTGAAGTCCTATTACTAGAAGAACTAGGCCCAGCCACGTCCATCCTACGGACCATACTTCAGCTCCATAGAGGTACCTTACATATAACTGCCATAGGAGTATACCCAGTCCCGGGAATGTTAGAACTGCTGCTAGAGCTGAGAAGAGGAATACGGGGTTGTAGAGCCAGAGCATCTTAAGGATAGTCATTAGTATGTTAAAGCCATCTCTCCAAGTGGATAGCTTTTTCCTACCCACTCTCCTCCTATACTTTATCGGAATTTCAATAACCCTACCGAGAGAGGATATCTGTGCTGCTATCTCTACTTCTACATCGAATCCTCTAGAGGATAACTCTAGGTTCCTAGCTACATCTGTCTTCAGTAGGTACATTCCACTACAGGGATCGCTAATCCTCTGTCCCATGAGTAGGCTGAAGACTAAGCTTATTATACGGTTTCCAATTCTATGGACTAGTGGTATATTATGTCTATCAGTTCGCATTCCGATAATCTCATCGTACCTCGGCATGTAGTTCAGCATCCTCTTTATATCCCTGGGATCGTAAGTGAGATCCCCATCCATTACTAGCATGTACGGTGTATCCACTAGATCTATTGCTGTCCTTATAGCCCCAGCCTTTCCCTCTCCATACTGGAAGACTACTTTAACTCCCTTCTCCTCGGCTATCTTCACAGTATCATCTGTAGAGTATCCATCGACTACCAGTATCTTCTCGAATCCACACTCTCTTATCTCATCTATGACCTTCCCTATAGCCTCGGCCTCATTTAGAGTGGGTACTACTATAGTTACTAGATCGTTCTTCTCGATTTCCCTATCTCCTTTCAATGAATTCATACCCCCACTCCTCCACAGTTTTCTGCCTCTTTTAGCCTTTAATACGCTCTTTTCGCACTCTTTCTGTTTCTTTTGAACTCTATATCAGTGCCTTCGCTCGACCTTTCCCTGAAGTTTTTCTCTATAAAGACATGAAGTATATAAATTTCACCATCTTAAGATAGCCTCCCGATACTTGGGAGTTAACGTGTTCTTAGAACAATATCAAGAGACCTATGGTACTCCGTCACTATAACAGGAGTTTTTAGGTGAGCTGAATGAGGAGAGGTTAGGTTAAAACTAGGCTACTAGATGACCTTGGCTACTATTAATACATGTCCTTATGGTTAGATTCGGCTCATATAGAAATTTCATTGAAGTAATCAAGAGATTATTGAAAAAGAGGTAATGGAGATGGTGCTAAGATTCGGATAATTGACGAAAGGACAACTATCTTGGTTTTAAATTTCAGATTGTGATAAAGCATATATATTCTAATATTCCTTGACTATAGATACTATGTTGAGGGGTGGGGTTTTAGAGAATATCGATATTGAGGTTACACCGTCACTAGTCGATAGTGTCTATAGGAGGGCTTTAAGGAATAGGACATACTTTAAACTCCACCCCGATGAAAAAGCAATACTCTACTTGGCTAGAAGATTATCTAGAATAAGTAGTCCTACCCTTAAGGAAATACTCTTAAGAATTTTTGAGAAAGTAGAGTCTTATCTAATCTCTAGGTATAGGGTGTTATCTATTGGCCTTGGTATTCTCAGGAGGAGGGTTGAAC
>Ga0190308_1000450_pt1 | contig 13301 bp, 16 predicted proteins | sample 48700756_MG_FD_165050 | JGI IMG/M metagenome (GOLD analysis project Ga0190308, IMG submission 165050) | Hydrothermal vent sediment bacterial communities from Southern Trench, Guaymas Basin, Mexico - 4870-07-5-6_MG | ecosystem: Environmental > Aquatic > Marine > Hydrothermal vents > Sediment ...
ATACTATTGTATACTTTAGATAGATTACAGATAGATTACAGATAGATTCTTTCTTTTAACGGTATTTTTTTACATTAGGAGTCACAGCGAATGATCATTACAATAGACAAACAGATTACAATTACAGGTAAACTTCCAAAAGCAGTATTAGCTGAAATTAGAAAAAGGGTTGTTTTCCCGAATCCAAGGTTTTTGGAAAACAAGAAACAAGGTCGATATAATGGAAAGACTTCTAAAGATCTCTCCTTCTTAACGGTTAATCCTGAAACAAAAGACTTTTTATTACCCAGTGGTTTTATGAGAGATCTTTGTATAATTCTAAATAGAGCAAGCGTAAACTATCAAATAGACGATAACAGAAAAACCAATACCAAAGTAGAAGGTGATCTGTTTGATGACAACCACGTTGATCTGAGGGACTATCAGATTGAAGCTGTTGGTGCTATAATAAAACGAGACTTCGGAACTCTTGAGGCGGCTACTGGAGCAGGAAAAACCGTTATTGCTCTTGCGGTCGCTATCAAAAGACAAGTTCCTTTTCTTGTGATCATTCATACTAAAGAATTATTAAACCAATGGGTTGACAGAATTAATACATTTATGGGTATTCCAAAAGATGAGATCGGTATTATTGGAGCAGGAAAAAAGGTTGTCGGTGAAAAAGCAACGGTCAGCCTGGTACAGACATTATCAAAAGGAAATAACGTTGACCTGGTCAAAAATAAAATAGGCCATGTCATTGTTGATGAATGCCATTTAAGCCCATCTAAAACCTTTATTGACGTTATTAGAAATCTCGACTGTAAATATATACTTGGTTTAACTGCAACCCCATACAGACGTGATAAGCTTGAAAGGATTATCTTTCTATATATGGGAAACATTGTTCATACCGTTAAAAAGGAAAACCTGATAAGCAAAGGTAATATTCTCCGGCCAGTAATTTTTAAACAACAAACAAGATTTGAAACAAAGCTTAATCCGAAAGAAGATTACCAACAGATTATTAAAGATCTTGTAGAAGATTACGCAAGAAATGAGATGATCATAAAGGATGTAAAAAGTGAGATGAAATCTATTATAGATAATGAAATCTTACTTGTGCTTTCTGACAGGGTAACTCACTGTCAAGAGCTATGCTCTATGTTATTTGAAGAGACCAGAGACGGTGCTATTGCAATACTGACAGGACAGACAAAAAAAAAAGATCGGGAAGCAATAATAAAAGATCTTGAGAATAATAAGATCAAAGTATTATTTGCAACTGGACAGCTGATAGGAACAGGTTTTGATGTTTGCAATCTTACAATTTTATTTTTAACAACCCCTGTCAAATTCTCCGGTAGGTTAATTCAGTATGTTGGGAGAATTTTAAGACCAACAGATAAAAACAAAGTTCCAAAAGTATATGATTACATTGATGGAAAAGTTGGAGTACTTGCAAATTCAGCGAGGGAGAGGCAGAAAATATGGGATAAGATATAACCTACTTGACAAATATCAATATTTATGTTAGATTAAAATCATTATTAATTATTTAACTTTTAGGAGCGTACTATGAAGGTTTGTTCAGAATGCGGGATAGAAAAAAATGAGAGTGAATATTACAAAAGACATAACCAATGTAAGGCTTGTGTAGCAGTAAAAGCAAAGATATACCGCCAGAAAAATAAAGAAAAGGTAGTAGCAAAAATAAAAAAATATCAACAGGAGAACAAAGAAAAAATAGCAAAATATCTACAGGAGAATAAAGTTGAAATAGCAGTAAAAAAAAAAATATATCGACAAACTCCAGCACTTTACAAATCATACTCTCATCAACTTTTTGCTGATCAGATAGCTGAAGGCAAAAATGAGTTATTGCTTGTGGCTTGTAAGCAGTGTGGTAAATTATTCAATCCTACAAATAGACAATGTCAACATAGAATATCAGCAATTAATGGCAAAGGTTCAATAGGCACTGAAAATCATTTCTATTGCTCTCAAGAATGTAAAGATAAGTGTGCCGTCTTTGCAAATAAAAAAATAAATCCAGATGACAATCCATTTTATGATCAATCTGAGCTTAGAATCTGGTCTCAAGCTGTCAAGGAACGTAACAGACGTGAGAATAATGGAGTAGCCCAGTGTGAAATTTGTGGAGCAAAAGATCGTCTTGAATCTCATCATATAGAGCCAAAAAAGACTCATCCTGAAAAGGCTCTTGACCTGAATAATGGTATGGTGCTTTGTCATACTTGTCATATAAAGCACGGACATGACAAAGACGATTTTACTTGTTCTTTGGACGGTTTAAAAGATAGTATATGTAATCTAACAAAGGAGGAGAGAACGTGAAACAGCATCTTTATAACAGCCAAAGGACGATAAATAATTTAAAGGTATCCTTAAGTATAGCACAAGAGGATCTACTTGAAGATATAAAGGAAGCAGTGTTTGATTACATAGCAAAAGAAGGTACATGGGTAGGAATATATTCTATCTTTCATGAGTTCCAGGGATTAGCTAATGAACATGATCTGATGGAAATGTTTTATCAGCTGAACAAGGGAAAGTTTATCAGATTAAAACGAAGCATTAGCCAAGCAGGTAAAGTTATAGCTGTGAAGGTAGTGGATGCCAGTGAGATTATAATTTATTAACAGAAGGGGGTGGGTATGATGGTAGTCAGGATAGAGGATGAGGGCTATTTCGATGATCTGGATATTCGTAACTTTGGAATAGGCTTTATACAGAATGTTGGCGTTATTGATTTAGCTGATTACAAGAGCATTAATCACTATCTGGAAGACTTTAAGAAAAAAGAGTTGGAACTTTTAAATAAAATAAATCAACAAACAAAAAAGGAGAGTAGCTAATGAAGGATATAATATTTGAAATGGTCATAGCACTTAGTCTTTGTACACTAATCGGAATGAATCTGTATGTAATCATTGGAATATAATAAATAGCCGTTTCTACCTACTTGTGAGCAACAGAGACGGCTTATCTTTTGAAAGTAATACCATAGCATAGGAAAAGGGTTTATGTGTAAACTAAAGCAAATAATGGCAGGTATAATACTTTTACTCTTACTTTACTCAAGTTTAGCTCATTCGAAAAGTTTAACAGCAAGAATAACAATATTGATAGATACAGCTATTCTCAACCAGGTAAACCTGACTTTTGGAAGGTTCTATGTCCAAGTAGATGGGAACAATAAGGTTACATCGGTCAAATTTAACGTCTTTGTTAAAGGCAAAGGATTTTGGATTTTAAAAAGAGATTGGTTGAAAATGGGCGGAAAAGTAGATGGAATAATTTTTTTACTTAAAATCTAAAACAAAAGGGTTTCTAATATGGTAGAAAAAATAGCTGATGAAAGATATAATCGTAGAACTTGGCTTAATAGAAAATTTAGTCCGTCTACCGGATCAGTGGTGGCTTTTTTTGGTCATAGATACAATAAAGCAAAAGATAATGTTTATGAAGAAATCTATTTGGAAATTTCTGATTGCAATTTAAAAACGAGATTATGTAAGGATAGGTACGACACCCGAAAAGACTTTATAAAAAAAATGAAACTTTTAAATAGAGAAATTACATTATTTATTAATTATCTTGAAGATCTCGAGGATTAGCTATGAAAGAAAATTATTTGATTAGACTGAGAAAAATGGTTAACGGCGGTATGGAAGACGCAAATTATACAGGTTATGGAAATAAAGTAACTTATATCAAGCCGAGAGCTTTCAGATACAAATATAAGTGGCTTGCTGAGCAAGTGGCAAGACAATTTCTTGAAAGAAATGATGATTTCTTGAGCTATTATATAGAGAAAATCGAAGGGCAGGAAGACTACCGTTAAAAGGGAAAGTTAAGCTTAAGTTAAGCTTAAGTTTCTTCTTTTAACGGTCTCCCTTAGACAACAGCATCCTATTGACAAAGCTACTACAATGTGGTATACAAGTAATAAAAAACTATAACATTATAAAAGGGAGTCGCAATGTTTAAACCAACAGACGAACAGTTGATTATAGCTATTTTATTTATCTTGTCAGCCGGATCTTTGGTAGGTTCAATCTTTGTGAGTGAGAATCTCCAACCTACTCTGGTTACAATTACAGCATCAGTAGTATCAGGCTTACTCGGTTATTTGAAAGGTAGTAAGGACTAAACAACAGCGTGTAAGGAGGTAACATGAAAGGTGAAAAAAGGGAAGGTTTAAAACTTGAGTCTATTGCTGAAAAAAGAACCTTGACCGATGATGAAATTTATTCGCATCTGGTAGAAAAATTGGTAGAATCTGATAGCTTTCCCTACCGTCAAGATTATTCAAAACTATTCTTTAAAGAAAATTCAGGTACTTGGGTTTACAGAAAGCTTGGTGCAGATGGTGTCGCAAGGGCTGAAAAAGAAGCCTTAGATATTAAACGAACTCGTCTTGCAGGGACATCAGCTCAGGTAGATCAGGTATTGATTGAAAAGGCACTTGACGGTGATTTGAAGGCAATAAAGCTGTACTACGAGCGTTTAGAAAACTGGAGTGTGAACAGTAAAATTGAGGTGAAAGCTGATGACACGTTGAGTGATATGCTAAAAGGGGTTTTTAATCAAAAGATCTCTGATACGAGTGGCAACGCTTATTGAAGGAAGCTATATGCAAGATATAAACTATAAAAAAAAGATGTTTGAGCTTCTTATGTCAAAAACTTGGCGTTTAAATAATCTTTACAGGATTGTTAATGACCAAGGGCAAGATATTCTGTTCGAACCAAGTAAAAGGCCAGCTCAAACATCTTTGTTAAATAACCCCCATCCAAGAATTGTCGTTATAAAGGCCAGACAATTGGGAGTCAGTACATACTATTCTTTAAACAGTTTGGACATTTGCCTATTCGTTCCAAATATATCAGCTGTTATTATTTCAGATACTATGGTGAGTTCAAAGCTATTAATGGAATCTAAAATTAGGTATGCTTATGATCGTCTCCCAGAATTTATAAAAGAACAAGTCCAAATTGTCTATAATAATAAAACAGAGATGACATTCAGTAATGGTTCAAGTATTCGGTGTTGTACATCTTGCCGTGGTGCTACTGTTCAGGTTCTTCATATTTCTGAACTTGCTAAAATATGTAATGTGAACCCTCTTGCAGCTAATGAGATAAAAAATGGTAGCTTGAACGCCGTTGCGGCAAAGAACACTTTAATCAGCTTAGAATCAACAGCCATGGGAGCTAATGGACTTTTTTATGATATGGTGAAAGATGCTGAGCGACTTGAGCATGAAGGCAAAAAGCTTTCTCCGCTTGAATATAAATTACACTTTTTCCCATGGTTTGATAAAGTAGAGAATAGAGTTGAAAGTAATGTTATCATACCTGCTGAAACACAGGATTATTTCAAAAAGATAGAATCTCAGACAGGGAGAAAACTTAGTATCGAGCAACAAAGATGGTATCATACAACCTATAAAGTGCTTCAAGAGGCTATGGGGTCAGAGCATCCGTCTACAATAGAAGAATGCTTTCTGTCAAGTAGTATAGGCAGTTACTATATTAAACAAATGGCTCAATTAAGAAAAGAGAAGCGTTTAACTGGAGTTTTGCACAGTCCAGACGATCCAGTTTATTCAGCTTGGGACTTAGGTATCTCAGACTCCATGGCTATTATAATTTTTCAAGTTATAGGTGATAAAGTCAGTATACTTGATTATATTGAAGGCTCTGGTGAAGGTATCAGCCATTATATAAACATTATGAAAAGCAAGCCTTATAAATTCAATACACATTATGCACCCTTTGATATTGCACGTAGAGATTTACTTACAGGCAGATCCAGGATTGACAGGTGTAGAGAGATGGGTTTTGAATTTGAGATGATTCCACAAACTAAATCAGTTATTGAAGATATAAATTATATTCGATCTCAGTTTTTCCGCATACATATCCATGCGGAAAATTGTCAAAGGTTAATCAGTTGTCTTGATAATTACAGTAAGACTTTTTGTAAACAGTCAGGTCTTTATTTAAGTAAACCAAGGCATGACGAGTATTCAGACGGTGCTGACGCTTTTCGTTATATGATTATGAGCTTAAAAATGATCAATGAATCCAGAGGTCAGAATGACTTTCAACCATTTCCAGATGTAGGAGGTGGAAATAGCAATTGGATGAGTTAATGGCTCCCTCAGATCAACGTACAGGCCATATCTAATTTAATTAATACCATAGTAACCATACCGTTAAAGAAGAAAACTGTTCTAAGTTCTTTCTTTTAACGGTAATTTATTTTTAAATAAGGAGAGAAAAAATATGCCAGACAAAGAAAAAATATTAAAAGAGGCTTTAGCAAGATACGCAGAAGAGATTCCATTGACAGATGAAGATTACGAAAGCTACAAAGATGATTTGCATTTTGCGACAAACTACAAGGGTGCTATGTGGGACGAATCCATAAGGGCAGAGAGAGAAAACGATCCTGTCTCACCCAAGCCTTGTATTACAATAAACAAGATATTACCAGCCATCAACAAGCTGATATCTGAGTTCAAGGAAAGACAGGCATCCTACAAGATAAATCCAGTCGATTCAGAAAGTGATGTAAACCTTGCAAATATTTATAATGGGATTGTCAAACATATAGAGTATACATCATCTGCTCAAACTGTTTATAATGCCAGCCATGAAAACTGCTTGCTTTCAGGTGTTGGGGCATGGCGTGTAGACGTAGTGGAAGATCCGGATAACCCATTCTTAAAATCACTAAAGATAAATCCTATTGCAGATCCATTTAGTGTTAGGTTTGATCCTTTCAGTAAAAAGTATGATAAATCAGATGCAAGATATGTATTTGTGCTTGATGAAATACCGTTTGAAGACTTTAAGGCAAAATATCCGGATGCTTCACAGGATGGATTCGAAGAACAAAACAGCTGGGTTAATAAAGACTCTGTAATAATCGCTGAATATTGGTGGAAGGAGCAAGAGAAGGTTAAGATGTACAGCGTTATGAGAGATGGTCTCCAAATGGTTATTGATATCGAACCTGAATCCACCGATCATATTATCGAAGAGAAGGAAGTTAAAAAAGAGGTCGTTTACCAGGCCTTAATAGGAGCAAGAGAGTTTTTAAAACCAATTGTGAAGTTTCCTATTAACAAGTTTCCTATTGTGTTTCAGGGAGGCCAGACGACTTTTGTAGATGGTCTTATGCGATACTCAAGCCTTATTAAACAAGCCAGAGAACCACAGCAGCTTTACAACTATTGGTCAAGTGTAATTAGTGAACAAGTTACTTTACAGCCAAAAATACCATACCTTGTTACAGCAGGCAATATTAAAAAATACAAGAATATCTGGGATCAAGCCGGTTCTAAAAATTTTCCTTATCTTCCTTTTGACGTTGATGAGTCTGGATTTATACCAAAAAGAGAAGCTCCTCCAATTGTCTCATCAGCTTTAACAGTTGAGTTAGAGAGAGCTGACAATGATATTAAAGCAACCCTTGGAGTATATGAGGCAACATTGGGCGATCAAGGCAGGGAGGTCTCTGGCACTGCAATTGTAGCAAAACAGAGGCAAGGTTCTCTTACAGGTTATATCTATTCTGACAATTTTAAGCACAGCTTAACATACTCTACAAAACTACTGATTGATCTTATACCTATTGTTTATGATACAGAAAGACAGTTTATGATCACAGGTGCTAATGGAAAAGAAGAGTCTGTTCTGGTAAATTCTGATATCCCAACACTCATTCAGAAAAACTTAAATCCAGAATTACATTCAGCTTCTGATGACAAGGTAAACCAACTGTCTAAAGGTAAGTTTGATCTAAGAGTTTCAATGGGTGAGAATCATATCACACAGAGGAACGAGAATGTTGAAATGCTGGTTAAACTTGTAACCTTACTGCCAAACTATGCTAATCAGATAGCCCCAATCCTTATCAAAAATATAGACACACCAGCAGCACAGGAAATCTCAGAAATGCTGTCTCAACCACCTGAAGAGCCACGAGAAGATCCTTTAGTGAGTTTAGCACGATCAGAGTTGGAAATGAAGGGTTGGGTCAATACACAGAAACTTGAACAAGCTGACCGGAAGATGAAATTTGATATGGCAATGGATCAGCAGAAACAAGAGCTGGACGAGGTTAAGGCTTCAATAGAGATACTAACCGAAGGTTTGAACGTGGGCAGAGTTATGACTACATCGGGCAGAATAGACCAAAGTTAGTCTTTGACTTATGATTTAAATGTGGTATTATTAATTTAGATGGAAAAAACAGGACTCTCATCCTGATTAACAGGTAGGATTAAAACGTTTTTAAGTAAGAGTGGGAGGTTTCTTATCTGACCTCATGAGAGCTGCTCTTATTTGAAGACGTTTTTTTATTTTAAGCCAAAGGAAACTATCATGACGAAGAAAATCAAGGTAAAAGAACTTTTAATTAATGCAAGAGATTTAGTGAAGATTAAAAAGAACGATTGTTTTTGTGATAGTAGGCAGATAGCGGAGAGATTTGGTAAAAATCATGATAATGTTTTAAAAAGCATTAGAAAGCTCATATCAAGTTTAGCAGAAATTAGAAAAAACAGTCCATCAAATCTGATGGACTCAGAATCACAATTTTCCAACAAATTTGTTAAAAGAACAAGAAGTTACCAAGGGCAAAATTTTCCATATTACGAAATGAATCGACCAGCATTTAGTTTGCTTGCAATGAGATTCACAGGTAAAAAAGCTTTAGTCTGGCAAAACCAGTTTAATTTTGCTTTTTATCTGATGGAGCAAAAACTTATTCATCAAAAAGATCCTGGAAGAATAGAAGCAAGGGTAGATGGTAAGATCAGTAGAAAAGGAGAAACAGATGTATTAAAAATACTTGGTAATTATTGGGAAAGTCAAGGTAGTGTGAATAGAAAAAAAGTTTATATGACTTACACTATGATGACATATAATGCTTTGTTTTATTTTGAAGGAGAGTATAAAAACCTCAGAGATGATATGACTAAAGACCAACTAAAGCATCTTGCATTCGCAGAGGATATTCTTAAAAAGTCTTTATTAAATGACATGTCAGAAAATATTCCATATACGGAAATATTTATAATAGCACAGAAAAAAATGAGAGGGCTTGCTGAAATTATGGGAAAAACCAATGTTGTTCGTCATGGAGTTAAGCAGTTATCGCTATTTTAACCTTTTACAATAATTTAATAGGGAGACAAACAATGAAAGAAGCAACTATGACCGATGAAGAATACAATTTTGCATCTGATATTATTTTTTTTACACTTTGTGAAGATACCCAGGAAGCAGAAGATTTAGAACACAGTATAGAATTTGATGAGATGATAGCTAAATACGATGCTTACGAGTATAAACATAAAATCTGGTGTGAAGCCCAACCTCTGGACGAGTCATACGAAGAGTTCTATAATAATTGTGCTGATTACACTGAGAATCCAGAAGCATACAGACAGGTGATGATTGATTTTAAACAGGAAGTGGACGATCTTAAAACAAAAAGTAAAAATGAATTTTTAGAAAACGTTGTAGAGGTAGAAGCTTTTTTAGACCTGTTCGACAAAATCTATGAGAAGATTGAGCTTATTGAGAAAAGCGACTATAAACAATATTGTTATGTTGTAACAGATAAAGCACGAGGTAATGTTATCGAATTTTGTAAAGAAAACCTTGCGTTTCGAGTATTAAATTCCCTTTAGAACTAACCTTTGACCGTTAAAAGAAGAAAACTGGGTTAAGCTAAGCCTTAATTCTTTCTTTTAACGGTTTCCCTTTACTCCCTTCCAAATAACAACCCTATTGACAATTGTCCTACATTGTGGTATATAAATAACAGTAACGAAACTTAACAAACACAGTAACCCAACAATCATAAAGAAAGGTGCGTTAAATCATGACAGATGGAAACAACAATAGTGAAACAAATGTGAATACAGAAGTACCAACAGAACCAGATACAGTAGAACCAACAGAAATACCAACAGTAGAACCAACAGAAGTACCAACAGAACCAGAGCCAGAACCTTCTGTATCTTTAAAGCGTTTTCGGAGTTTATATAAAAAGATGAAGACCTATGAGAGAGAAATTGAAGCATCCAAAAGCCAATCAGCTAAGATAACAAAGCCAGAGGTAACATCTGCACCACCAAATATTGATGATTTTGAATCCCATGGAGAATATATAGATAAATTAACAGATTATAAAGTTGACCAGCGATTTAATAAAGCCAAAGAAAAAGAAGCTGAAAGCAAGCGTGCAATGACTACCCACAAAAGAGATAGCGAGATAGACGATATTGTAACAGCCCAAATGGCAAAAGATCCTGAATTTGTAACAACAGCTCTTATACCTGCATCATTAGTAGATGTTATCGATTTAGATTCTATGGTTGAAGTAGGTTATTACTTTGGCAAAAACAGAGATATAGCTGACAACATTGCAGCTATGCCGAAACATTTGGCAGCGAAGGAAATGGCAAGATTGGAAATAAAATTAAAAGGTACTAAAACCCCGGTTAAAAGTAATGCACCAGATGCAACTACCAGCGTTTCAGGAGGCCAAAGTAAGATAAGTAAAAACATTGATGATATGTCAATGGAAGAGTACGCTACACATTGGAAAGCTGAACAAAGAAAGAAAAACAGATAATGACTGCTCTCTGGATATGTTGGAAGAGAGTGTTTGTAATTTTAATTAATAAAATAAGGAGTACGCTATCAGCAACACGATTATTAATCCTTCAAGGATTGCAAGAGAGAGTATTTTAGCCTTTGAAAATGAATTAGTATTGGCTAAAAAAGTTCATAGAGGTTACGAAAGTGAGTGGGGTAAAGATCAGAATGGTCATTTACCTGGGCAGTCTATCACTATTAAAGAACCAATGCAGGCAACTGTTGTTGATGGTTTAACTGTATCAATAGAAGATTTAAAAGAACGTTCAACAACTATGAGTCTCAATTCTGGAAAAAATATTGCTCATAAGCTCACATCTCTTGAGCTTACTTATGGGATCAACGATCTAACAGAGAGAGTTATAATTCCTGCTTGTCGAGCCTTAGCTAATCAGGTTGATCAGGATATTGCTGCTGTTTATAGTGGCGTGCCTAACCAAATAGGAACTCCTGGAACAACCCCATCTGCGTTTTTTACCTTTGCTCAGGCTGGCCAGTACCTTACTGAAATGGGCGTGCCAGAGGAAGACAGATGTTTAGTTATAAATCCTGCCGCTCATGCTAAAATAGCTGATAATCTCAAAGGGTTATTCATTCAAGATAGAGTAGATGATATGGTCAAAAAGGGTTATATCACTGCCGATCTTGCAGGTTTTGAGGTCTATAAATCAAACAATCTTAGTTCTCATACTTGCGGTACTGCTTGCGGTTCTTCTGCTGTTCTTGTAGATGATACAGTGGCTGATGGTGATACTGGTATGAACTTAGATCAGAATGGGGCAGGATCTGCATTAACCTTTAAAAAGGGAGACGTTTTTTCTTGTGCGACCTCCAAAGCGATTAACCCGCTGAACAGAACTTCTCTTGGCAGGGCAAGAAGTTTTTGTGTTGATGCTGATGCTGTATTCGTTGATGCAGGAGCTGGAGATTATAACCTTGATATCACCTGTACTCCTGGGACAAGCCCACATCAGATGTATGAGACCGGATCTTATATGAATATGAACGCACTACCTGCTAATAATGATGCTCTCACTATCCCAGGTTCGAGCGGTCTTATCTATCCTGTTAATATGGCTTTCCAGAAGAATGCAATTGCACTCGTAATGAAACCTCTTGCAAAGCTTGATAGTGCTGTATGGTATGCAACCCAGTCTTATAAAGGATATACTATCTCAGTTATGAAATATATTGAAGGCTCAACCAGATCTGAGGTCATAAGATTTGATATTCTTTATTCGACTTCTCTCTTACAGCCTGACGGAGTAGTAAGAATCGCAGGTTAGAAGCTTTTTATTTTTTTGTACCGTACAAAACCAATTGACAAAGAGTTTTTAAAGTGGTATTCTGTTTTTAACTTAAATCTTTTACAGGAGGCACAGAATGTGTATACCAAAGAATAAAGATAGAATATCACAATCTGAATTAAAAGAATTATTAACTTACAACAAAAACACAGGTAATTTTGTAAACAAAGTTAATAGGGGATCAAAGGCAAAAAAAGGTAGAATTGCCGGCTCTAAAATGAAAAATGGCTATTGGGAAATATATCTTAAAGGTAAGAGGTATTTGGCTCATAGGCTTGCTTGGTTTTATGTTTACGGGTATTTTCCAGAGCATGAAGTTGAACATAAAAATAGAATAAAACATGACAACAAGTTTGTAAATCTTAGAGAAGTAACTCACGCCTGTAATATGAAAAACACAGGTGTTCGTTCTCATTCTTCAACAAAAATCACAGGTGTTAGTCTTAACAAACAAACAGGTGAGCATGAGGCTTATATAACCATTAATAAAAAAAGGCAGTTTCTTAGCCATTACCCTTCAAAAATAGAGGCAGTTCATGCACGTCATAGGGCAGAATTAGAAAGTGATTGGTTCGACTGCTCAACTGAAAGTGCAGCTTATTTGTTCATTAAGAAATATAACAAAAGAAATAAGCCTTGTGATCTTGCAAGAGTTGATAATTTCTTTAACAGCAAAAAACAAAACACATCTAAAAGCAATACTTCTGGAGTCACTGGAGTTATCAAATCAAAATCAGGTAGATTCCAAGCAATGATTATGGTAAATGGTAAAAGTATTAATCTTGGGATGTATGCAACTTTAATACTTGCAGCTAATGCGAGGAAAGAGGGAGAAAAAAAGCACGACTTTTATAATGACTTAACGAGCAGTTCAGCTTATAAGTTTTGCAAAGCTGCTTAAATAAAACTTACCGTTAAAAGAAGTGATTTAGATTTCTTTCTTTAACGGTATTTTTTTAGAATCAAACGGAGGAAATATGCCCGACAAATTAACCCAAGCAAATTTAAAAAAACTTTTTAACTACAACCCAGAGACAGGTGTTTTTACAAGGAAAATTTATAGAAGTAGTAACGCAAAAAAAAGAGATATAGCAGGGTATAAAGATCCAAGTGGTTATTTAGATATTAGAATTAAAGGACGTTTATATAAAAGCCATAGATTAGCTTGGTTATATATGTATGGTTATTTCCCAAAAGGTATAATAGATCATATTAACCGTATAAAAACTGATAACCGTGCTTGTAATTTAAGAAAAGCAAATAGGCAATGTAACGCTGTAAATTCAAAAGTTCTTAAAAATAACAC
>Ga0190308_1000453_pt1 | contig 13246 bp, 14 predicted proteins | sample 48700756_MG_FD_165050 | JGI IMG/M metagenome (GOLD analysis project Ga0190308, IMG submission 165050) | Hydrothermal vent sediment bacterial communities from Southern Trench, Guaymas Basin, Mexico - 4870-07-5-6_MG | ecosystem: Environmental > Aquatic > Marine > Hydrothermal vents > Sediment ...
ATGTGCATTTACTATATGAATGATTATAATCTCTGAAGCGGTATTCTAATTTCTTCTCTAAGTAATTTTTCTAATTGTTTATTCCTTACTTCTTCAAGCACTTTGCTATCATCTGCGCCACGAGGTATTTCTACTTTAAAGTTTAGAGGCATTATGTGATCAATATTCATTCTGCGTCTCTTCACACCATTTAATTCCTTTGGACCTGTTATTAAAACAAAGTTTTCATCAATTATATCAACTACCACCGCTTTTTTCCCAGCTCTTCTACCACGAAGGATTACAACGATTCTTCCAATATCAATTAGTTTAGCCATTTATCATCACCATCTTTTATCATTTTAACTAGTTCTTTTACTAAGCATACTCCTAGTTTCATAGATTCTTGCCTAGATAATTTAGATGTATTTATCACGAGGTGGAAGTCTTTTGGATTCCATAAATCTACATTATACAATCGTTTAAATCTTTTTCTTTCTTCATGATCTCTCAGTTCTATTTCTAGCTTTGCATCTGAATATGATACATTTTCTCTTTGCATCAATCTCTTTATTCTGTCTTCCTTACGAGCTATAACTAATATTCTTATTGGTTTTAGTTTTTCAATCATCTTGTACGCTAACTGCGAATCAAGCACTATATCGTTTTTTAAAGCTTCCTTTTTCACTAATTCATCAATCATAATATCTATGTCGGGGTGTTCAGCTACATACTTTGTAAACTCAATTATGCTCATACCTCTCTCTTTAGCAAGGGTTCTAAATATTTGCCCAGCGGAGAGATATCTTAAGTTAAATGCAGTTGCTATACTCTTTGCTATTGTTGTTTTTCCAGCACCATGAGGACCGCTGATAGCTATGATTACCAAGGCTAGACCCCTAGCATTTTTCCCCTTATGTTCGGAGCATAATTATTGATTACAGCTATAGTAAGTTCCTTCTTTAGACATTCTGCACATAGGTAACCACCATACAATCTCTCCGGTCTTCTACTAGATTTAGGCACCTTTTTAGGTTCACGGGGGACGCCGAAAAGAGGTTTACCACATATAGCGCATTTATACCAATTTTTATGTCTTTTTTCAAAGTGTTTTCTTTGCTGGCCACCTGGTGTCTTTTTTCGTATTTTTCTTAATGATTTGGTTCGGTATCTTAGTCTAGGCATTTTTATCACATGTTTCTTCTAATTATAACGTTTAGTAATAAAATTTACTTATGATGGATAGTTAATAATTTTCCTAATTTACAGCTAAGATAAATTATTAAATGAGGTTTTATTAAGCGTAATGTCACGCAATATTTTACATAACTTATGAAGGTCTATATCCAAGTAGCTTTAGGAGAGCATTTATTATTGACGAAATGACAATTGATGTTAATATATACCAGGCAAATGCAGATATGCCTGATAAACTAACGTCTTTGTATTGAATGTAATTCATAGGGCCTAAATAAAGTGGTCCTAGCCATTCTATTGGTAGTTTAAAAGGCAAAACTAGGACTGTAGATAACCCATAGGCACCAATTATGATATAATAAACTACGAAGAATAATAGGGAAGTTATCATCATTGGTTTAAATGTCTCACTAGCCACTTCTAACTGTAGCTTATCAATTATTTCTTTCTCTTTCTGAACTTCACTTATCAGCCTAGGGTTCCCTGATTTCATGGCGCTTTTATATTTTGCACGCCATTTTTTAATTCTAGCGTTATATCTCTTAAGTTTATTAATATCCGTAACTATTATCTGAACTATAGAGTATGTTATGGCTAGTAAAAGAGATACGGACAGTATAAATAAGGCTGAAATTGGTGGTGTACCGAATGTAGTCCTTATCCAGCTAAAAATATCGATCTGCATTACTAATCAACCAGATATTTACTTAGTCTCTTGAATACGGCTTAACACATTAGGCTATGATTCTCATGGGATTATATTGTTTCTAAAAATTATCTTCTCCTTCTCCTTGGTTGCCCCCAACGAAGTCCCAATATGAATCTCTTGTAGTAGTTTTCTCGATTTCTAATTCGCGGAGGGGGGCTCCTCCTCTCCTTTGGCGTTAGTCCAAGGGCTTTCATAGCTTCTAAAGTTGCTCTTCGGACTTTACCTGCTTTATCTAGTGATCCATGTGTCATTTTCTGTTCACCATAAAAATCAATACTTACTCAACAATTAGTTTCTGAAACTAAATATAAATTTTAATAGGATAAAATTTATTTTCAATATACCTTTCTATTAAATGGAGAATAAAACGAAACTTTAAATTGTTTTTGTATCGTTAATAAACTTACTGTAATAATAAAAGATGTTAATTGTGAAACATATGTCAACTACTAAATTACAGAGTAAACGCGAAAGCGAACGTGGCACAGAAAAGGAATGGTGTCATAAGGTTATACAGGAATTATCTTCATTACCAGGAATCGGACGAAGTATTGCTCTTAAACTTTTTGATGCTGGTTATACATCTATTAAGCTAATTGCCGTCACATCTCCGCGTGTGTTGGCTGAAGAAGCTAATATTGGTGAGAAAACAGCTGAGAAGATAGTTGGTGCTGCACGAGAAATGATGGGGCTTGAATTCGCTACTGCCAGAGAGTTTCTTAATAGGAGAAAAGATGTTAAGCACATAACTACAGGATCTTTCTCGTTAGACGAATTATTGGGAGGGGGGGTTGAAACACAGGGAATTACTGAATTCTATGGGGAGTATAGGACAGGAAAGACACAAATTTGTCATACTTTAGCAGTTACTGTTCAATTACCATCTGAAAAGGGGGGATTAAATGCTAGGGCATTATATATAGACACAGAAGGCACGTTTAGACCTGAGCGAGTAATACCTATTGCAAAGAGATTCGATTTAGATCCAGATAAAGTATTAGATAATATAATCGTAGCTCGAGCATTTTCAACTGATCATCAAATAGAGATAGTTAGAAAAATTAAGAAGTATATTCAGCTTAGGAATATAGGGCTCATTGTAGTTGATTCGCTTACCAATCATTTCAGAGCAGAGTATGTTGGGATAGATACCCTAGCAGTTAGACAACAAAAACTTAATGTACATTTGCATGATTTACAGAGAATTGCTTTCGCCTTTAATATAGCGGTAGTTGTAACGAATCAAGTGGTGACTAACCCGGCTACATTTTATGGGAGTCCTATCAGTGCAATAGGGGGGAATATATTGGCACATAATGTAACTACTAGAATATCTTTGAGGAAAGGAAAGGGAACGAAAAGGATAGCTAAATTAGAAGACAGTCCGTATCTGCCCGAAAGCGAGGCAGTATTTGAAATAAGTGATGAAGGAATAAAAGATTCAGAACTAGAAGAGTGAATTTAATGCTTTATCTTCTTAACATAATTAATTATTCGTTCAGCGATTCTTTCCCCAATGCCAGGAATATTTTTTAGTATTGTGACGTTAGCTCTGGATAAATCATTAATTGATTTGAATCCATGTTTCATCAAAATACTTGCCCTAGCTCTACCTATACCAGGAATTTTAACTAGTTCAAGCATGTCCTCAGTCACTCCATGCTGTACTCTTGATCTCAAAAGGTCTATTTGCTTTATAACTAGGGGAGGTATTTTGATAACTCTAGCTAGCTCCTTCGTGCAGTACAATAACCACTCAAATAACCTGATGAGCTCTCTAAAATCTCCCGCGCCAAAGTTTGGTGAGAAATTGCTTAATATTTTCTGAATGTGATATCCATTTATCCACAATAATAGCATACTCACTATTCCTATTGATGCTATTTTCTCCTCTTCGTTCGCATTAATTTCATAATAACTATCATTTGATAAAAGCCTAATTAATTCCATTACATGACTAGAAGTAACATCTTCAATGAGTTTAAGGATCTTATCTGGTAGCCTAATAATAAACTGTGATAATTTAGTAATATTAACTAATAATCGTTTCCTAAAACTGCTTATATCCTGAGTAGCGCTTATAAGCAATAACAACTCGATGATAAGACGGTCTATATCAAACTTATCTTTAGCGGAAAAACTCTGAAGAGCGTCTAGAATTAAGTGAGCACTCATAGGATCTATGTACAAATTAGAGATTTTTTTGCCTATTTTTGTCGCAATATATCCCGATGATTCCATGGAGACAAATCCCCACTCCATAAGTTTTTCTAAATTTTCTATAATGTTCTTCTCTAAATTTTTAGCTGAGTAATAATCGCTATACTTTTCGCATTGCCAGTAGAAGAATGTGTTTTTAAAGAAATTAATTATGTCGTCTAACCGTAGTACAAATTTTTGCGAGGCTATTAATGCTAATAGCTGTTGCCTAATTGCTGATGGATTATGTCCCAATTTGCTTCTAACTAATTCTAATGAACCAAAGATATATTTACTGAATAAATTAATTAAATCGCTCTTATTCTTAGCAATGAGAATTGCTTCACCTATAGAATCTAAACCAGGCCTACCCGCTCGACCTGCACGTTGCTTATATTGAGCTACATTTATTTGCTGATAACCAAATACTGGATCATAGTATAGTGTTTCTATGATAACTCTCCGTGCTGGTACATTAATTCCAGCTCCAAGGGTAGGGGTGGCAACGATTACACTAATTTTTCTGTGTCTAAAAGCTTCTTCAATAATTTTCCTCTCTTCATATGTTAATCCAGCATGATGAAATGCTACACCGTTTCTTATTAATTCAATTAATTCTTCAGTTAAAGGAGTTGGTTCGCTTATCTTAAGCATTTTCTCTATTATTTCCGACGTTTTATTGCGATATATCTTAGATAAATTCAATTTATTTAGAAAATTAGCAATTTTTTGGGCGGTTAATTGAGCTAATTTTCTTGACCTCCTAAACACTAATATTTGCCAATTCGTATTATATTTCCTTGATTTTTTAAGAAGATCATAGACCAGGTCTAATATTGGTCCTATGCTCCCCCTTGTTTTAAGAGGTGGCGTAATTATAGGCTCAAATATTACGTCTCCGTAAGGAATTTCTTTACGCATTATACTCTTAATGTACTCTGTTAGTTGATTACGGATTATTCTTCTTTTGATCGGGATTACATACTTATGGTGAACAGATTTAATCTCAATTTTTTGACCTAAGGTCTCGCGTATTTGTTTTTCTAAGATTTTTTTCTCTGAAATTATAAAGTTATCAAGTTGAGCTTGTTGAATTGATATCGATTTTATAGTCTCATGATTATTTTCACCTTGTATAGAATCCACAGTAACTAGTTCTATTTCTTCTGGAGAAGGGTCATAATAATAAATTCCATTATCTTCAGGAAAATAAACACCTTCTAATAATTTCACTGGTCTATAATTGCTTGTTACTAGTTCTGCTTTAAGCCAGCAAGCTAATTCATCACCATTTGGAATTGTAGCTGATAAAGCTATGATTTGATAGTCAAGCATTTTAAATACTGTTATTACAGAATCAAGTAAGCTACCTCTGCTAATATCATTTATTAAATGTACTTCATCAATGATTACTATCTTAACAAAATTCATCCATTGTGGCATGTCGCGTCGTAACAAATCGGCTTTTTCGTATGTTAAAATCACTAAATCTCTCTCTAATCCTACCCGTTTAATGGATTTCTCTCGATAATCCCCCGTAGATATACCAACTTTGATAAAAGGATAACGGGTCTCTAAAGTATTTTTCATTTCTTCTGCAAGAGCTTTGTAAGGCACCAGGAAGAGAGCTTTCTTACCCTCGATTATATTTATTACAGCTAAAATCTCCCCTATTAGTGTTTTTCCTGACCCTGTTGGAGCTACTATGACGAGATTTTTGTTCTCTAGACCTAAGATTATTCCTTTTCTTTGAAAATCTCTAAGACCAGTTATTCCGCTTCTTTTAAGAGATTCGCGTAATATCTCTGGTAGAAATCTAAGAGATTCTAGCGGTATTTCTTGACTTTCCAAATTTATATGCCTCATGACTTATTCTGTTGCTTTTTAATAAACAAATAGTTTAAAATTATAGAACATGCTTAAAAACATTTTTCCAAAACTTGAAATAGATTTTAATGAGTTATTTTTGAAGATTTTTTGGAAAAGCGTAAATTAATTTAAGGACGCAAATATAGCTTAATGTGATAGTATGGTTGAAAGATAGAATCCAGCTTTAAAGAGGCGAATCTAAATGACAGACGAGTTATTAGGCGGTATAAATGAATCACTTATCTTACCAGAAGAACTTAGAAGGGCTATTGAAGCATCGCCAGAGGAACTAGTAGACAAGGATTTACGTAGAGTGTCAAGAGAACTTAGTAGAAAATTTAATGAGTTAAGAGAACTAACAAGGCTTCTAATTGAGCAAAGAAAAGAAAAGATATCGGCATTAAAAGATGAAAGAAACAAAAGAGATGAATTAAATGAAAAAGTTAAGGAAGTTGCTCAAGCGATAAGACAGTTAAGAGAGAGACGAAGGGAACTACAGCAGTTCATAAATGATAAGAAAAATGAAGGTAATCAACTGAAAAACAAAATCAAAGAGTTAACAGAGAAAATCAAATTACTTGAAAAAGAGTTAAAGGGTTTTAACAAAAGAGAACTAAAGAGGCTTGAGGCTAATATAGAACGACTTGAATGGGCTCTACAAACGCAGTCTCTGCCAGATGTAATTGAGAGACGTTTAACGGAGAGAATTCTTAGGATGTCGGAGCGACTAAAGGAATTGCGTGAAAAGGAAGAGAAATGGAGAGAGTTGATTAAAATGAAACAAGAATTAGAGCAATACAAGATGGATCTAAATGCGCTACGTAGATCACTAGCTATTTATTATGAGGAGCGAAGAAAGTTGGATGAAAAAATAGCTGAGTTAGTTAAGATTCGCGATGAGAGAAAGAATGAAGCGGACAAGCATCATTATCAGGTACAAGAGCTTAGAAGTGAAATAGAAGCTATAAATGAAAAGTTGTCTGAAATCAGAGAGTTAAGAAATAAAATAATGCAGACACTTAGAAGAATTAGCAAATTGAGGGAGGAACAAGAGGAAATTAGAAGAAAAGAGGAACTAAAGAGAATAATTTCTGCGCGTCTAAAAGAAATTCAGGAAAAATTTGTTGCCCAGGGCAAACTTGACTATGAGGATCTGGAATTCTTAGTGGAGCACGGGTTACTGACAGATGATTTGCTTGAAAGAATGATGTCTGTTGGTGAGGAGGAGCAGACGGAGGCAATACTAGAACAATTAGAAGAAAGCTTATCAGAGGGAGAAGATGAGGATACAGAGTGATTCATCATCGACCTAACTCTAGTGATCTTCTAATAAACTTTAAAGCTTCTGTTTTTCTTCCAGGTAGTTTAATTTCTTTAACATTCTTCGATAAAAGAACAGTTAACTCTATAGCTGATTTAATTAATCTACTGGCATTTTTTTCAGTTATCTCGCAGTTAATCTCGATATGAGGTGGATTATAATCAACGAATATGAAATTTAAGGCAGGCATGAGTCCGTAGATTTTTTCTAGAATTCTTTTTGAGAGATATTTTGAACCATATCTAGAATCATCAGATGAGAATATAATTTCATCACTCATTTTCTTAACCTTTATCTCTTGAAGTTGCGAGAGATATTTCATTATTTTGGATATGATTTTCTTTTTTTTCCTTGGAATTATGACAAGGGATGTTGAGGGTTTTTTGTCAATGTTCCCTCTGATGATGAAGATATCTGGTAAGGGTCTAAAGAGCTTATACAAGTAATAAACATAAGTTCTACGTTCAATTAACGAGAATTCTATCTCTATATTCGTTCCGATATTCTTTAATTCAATATTATAAATCAGATCTAGGCTCCCTTTAACGCCCTTTTGAACGATTTTAGCGCTGCTGATTTTTTCTAAAGTTCTCTCAGTTATTTTTGAGTAAAGCATTAGTGCCTTTCCGATATCTTTAGCTCCTTTGATGTATGCTAAAGCTATAGGTGCTAAAAAAACCAATACGAATACTACTGTTAAGATTATTAAATATAACCAATCAGTTATTATCAATTTAGACACCAATAAAAATACACAAGAAATTTTTTTATATTTTTACTCACAGCTAATATTTTTGTGATTCAAAATAGATAAAGTTGCCATAATATATGCCGGGGTTGCCGAGCTGGAACGGCGCTGGCCTGGAGAGTCAGTGGCGATTACGCCTCGCGGGTTCGAGTCCCGCCCCCGGCACCAATGATATCAGTTTTATGTCTGTTGTCTCATAGCTTGAGTGTGATTTAGTGTAATGATAGGTTATGTCAATTAAAATTCAATTCTTGTCTAGATTACTTTTTTCTTAGTATAAGTAAGATGCAAGTTAAAAAATCTATGGCTTCATAGGGTAGATATGATGAATTTAAGATTAATAGATGGATTTCCTGCAATAGTAGTAAATTCGGATACACTAATTATATCTGATCTTCACTTAGGTAAAATTAATATAAGAGACCTAGAGGCTATGAATGAGATTTTTAATTATGAGGTAACTAAGATTAGTCATCTTCTCAAGAAATTTCATGTTAGTACCATAATTATAAATGGTGATATAAAGGAAGCTATAGGTGTGCCTCGAAAAATAATTATAGATCAAATAAATGAGCTTTTTCGACTAATATTAAGGCATACCAACAAGATTATAATGATTATAGGGAATCATGATGGAAAAATTAAGGAGATTCTGAATAAAGATTTACTTAAGAGTCAGAGGGTGAAGATAAAGAGATATGAAAAAATTTCAGTAAATAATCTAAGTTTGTTAGTAACGCACGGTCATATCAAACTTAATTGCAATAAACTAAGAGGTGTTGACTTAGTAATCTCGGCACATATACACCCCGCATTATCCCTATTAGATTCAAGTAAATTGAAAGTAAAAATTTGGGGAATATTTGATGTGAAGATCGATTGTTTCGATACAAAATACCTTAAATGGATATTAATGCCAGCGTTTGCGTCTTATATTCTAGGAATACCTTTAAACGAATTAAGTGATGAAGCGTTATTAGACTTATCACCATTTCCCGTAGATAAATCAAAAATATTTAAAAGGAACTATTTCTTACTAGATTTAACAGCTTTAGGGAGTGGTGATTAATCTTGAATTCAGAGAGTTTTAGATCTAAATTTTTTATAAGTGGTGACCGTGTAGAAAAAGCATTGAGTTTAGGATTATTAGTACTTTTTCTCTCTAGCATAGTGGTTCTTGGTTATTGGGCTTTAGATAGAACGTATAACAGATTCTTTGTTCTAGTAATGAATCCGCTAATACTTTTTGTTGCCACGTTAGTGCTAAGACTAAAACTAATGGACGTTGAAAGTAGAGCCAGTGATCTTGCAAAGAGTAGTTATGAAGATCTAGGTTTAGCAATAGAGGATGCTGTAAAATTATTTAAGTATAGAGATGAACTAAAAGTAGTTAAGAATTGGGTTACACTAGTTACCGTTATGACTATCTTATCATTGCTTATCGGGTTGATTTTTCCAGTCTAACATTTAGATTCGGTGGTTTAAATGTATATGGCGGAGATATTACGAGATTATAATATCTATATTTCAACTGCATTGCTGTTTTTTGGAGTTTTTATAATTGCTTACCTTTTAGCAAAAATCTATAGGAACCCGAAAGAAATCAAGATAAGTGACTTATTTCTGATAATATTAAGCACTAGTTTGATAAGTGGTGGGTTGCTACTTCACTTAATTTATTGGAACATAATTTGATTGCGATTTAATTTTCTGATAAAAATTCTTATGATATCTTTATTTTTATTGCTAGAAAGCTTAGTAAAGTGGGATGATGCGCTTTTTCTGTACTAGATATTAATGAAATGTTTTTAGAGTGGATAAGTGAGACATTATATGATTTTTTAACATAATATAAATGTCAATTAGATTGTGGGGGATTATAATGAAGGATGTTCCAAAAATAATTGTAGAACCGCCAGGGCCAAAAGCAAAAGAAATTATTGAGGCAAGCAAGAAGTATTTAGCTACTACTACTCGCGAATTTCCGTTAGTTATAGTTAAAATGGAGAATGATCTAATAGAGGATATTGATGGTAATGTATACATTGATTTTGCGGCAGGTATTGCGGTCGCCAATGTCGGTAGTAGAAATCCAGAAGTTTTAGAAGCCATTAAAAATCAGCTAGAGAGATTTATTCATTCTGCTCCTCATGACTTTTATGATGACCTACAGTATAAAGTAGCTAAGCTCCTAGCAGAGATAACGCTCGGAAACTTTGAGAAAAAAGTTTATTTTGGAAATAGCGGAACAGAGGCGGTTGAAGCAGCTATAAAACTAGCAAAAAGAGCCACTAGAAGGCCGCGATTAATATCATTTATTGGTGCTTTTCATGGTAGAACATTAGGAAGTTTAGCTTTAACAGCTAGTAAGCCAGTTCATCAAAAAGGATATTTCTCAACGATTCCTGGAGTGGAACATGCACCGTATGCATATTGTTATCGCTGTCCATTTAAGTTAAATCCAGAATCATGTAATTTCTGGTGCGCAAAGTATATTGATGAAGTCTTATTCCAATCTTATGTACCGCCAGAAGAGGTAGCAGCTATAATAGTAGAACCAGTACAAGGAGAAGGTGGCTATATTGTTCCTCCAAAAGAATTTATTCAGGGGTTAAGAAGAATCGCTGATAAATATGGTATATTATTAATAGTTGATGAGATTCAATCAGGGTTAGGGAGAACTGGAAAAATGTGGGCTGTTGAACACTTTGATGTAGTGCCAGACATTATGACTTCAGCAAAAGCTATAGCAGCAGGTCTACCCCTCGGAGCTACCATACTGAGAGCAGATCTTGATTTTGAAGAAGCTGGCGCACATAGCTCAACTTTCGGGGGGAATGCCGTATCGCTTGCTGCTGCATTAGCTAATATAGAGTACATCATCAAAAATAAATTACATGAGAGAGCAGCCAAACTAGGTGAAAAAGCTATTAAAAAACTTAAAGACGCTCAAGATGAAATCGACATAATTGGAGACGTCAGAGGATTAGGATTAATGATTGGTGTCGAAATAGTAAAAGATAAAGAAACTAAAATTATCAACAAGGAAGCAAGAGACAAAATAATTGATCTTGCATTAAAGCGTGGATTAGTACTATTACCAACAGGCAAAAGCGTTATACGTGTAGCGCCGCCTCTAACTATAGATGAAGATAATTTAGATAAAGGTTTAGATATACTTATTGGTGCAATTAAAGAGGTTTCTACAACATGAATAATAACCACTGCAATTTTGAAGCACATTACAATATTTTTTTACTCAATTTTTTTACTCATATATACTCCTTCAAGTTTATAGCCAAAACGACGGTAATATTCTCGAACGCCTATACCAGATATTATTACTAGCTTATTGGCATCATACTCGCTGGAAGCAATCTCTTCGGCTAAGCTGAGTAATTTTGCTCCATAGCCTCTATGTTGCCATGAGGCATCGTTATGTCTGCCTATTGGTAATGCAGATCCATAAACATGTAGTTCTCTAACTATCATTGTGTTCTGCGTTATTTCCCGTCTGTGTGCAAATTCAGAAGGTTTTCTCAATCTTATGAATCCTATTATTATATCTCTCTTTATATCTTCTGCGGAGATAAAGATCTCTTCCCCTAATGATGCTTCATATTTTCTGGTAATAAAATTTATTCTCTCTGGTTTAATGCCAGATTTATAATGATTTAACCCTACCTCACGGCATCTAATGCATCTACATTTCCATCCTTTTCTTTTCATATATTCCTTAACAACTTGTCTTAAATTGCCAACAGTATAACCAGCTTCTATAACATATAATGGTATATCTCTTTGTATTCTTTGTATTCTCACCCATGGTGGTATCATCTTTTTTATTTTTGCTATTAACTCCACTAATTTATTTTCATCGTATGGATTATATTCACTTTTTTTCCACATCTCGTAAAGTTCGGTTCCTTTTACTATGGCTGTTGGATATATTTTTAACATATCGGGTCTAAAATCTGGGTCATTGAAGAGCTTCATGAATGAGTTAAAATCCTTTTTAGGATTAGAAAAAGGTAAATTAAGCATCATGTGTGCTACTATCTTTAATCCAGAGTCTTTTGCAATTCTGAATGCTTTTCTTACGGCATTGACGTCATGATTTCTTTTAATTAGAGTTAATATTTCATCATCTAGAATCTGAACGCCGATTTCGACTCTTGTTGCACCATAGAATAGCATTTCATTTATTTCTTTTTCATAGCAGAAATCTGGACGAGTTTCTATTGTTAAACCTACCAAACGATACTTGCTAGTTTCAAGTAAATGCTGTAACTCCTTTAATGATCTATTTGGATATTTTTTACCCAGCAGTCCTTCGTAGACGCCTCTTATAAACATTTTTTTGTAACTTTCTGGAGCGGAGATAAATGTACCTCCCATAATAATTATTTCTATTTTCTGTACATCATGACCTATTGCTTCTAATTGCCTTATTCTATGCATTACTTGTTTGAACGGGTCGTAATTTAACTGATATGCCCTGCGTGCAGCGGGCTCATGTCCAGTGTAGGATTGGGGAGTCGGATTAGGATTCTTTATTCCACCAGGACAATATATACATCTCCCAGGGCATGGAAGAGGCTTAGTCATAACTGCTACAACAACTACACCCGATAAACTTCTGACGGGCTTGTTTTTCAGAATGTTTTTTAGTAAATTAGCATACTTGGGTGGAAGATAAGTTAATATCTCGTAATCTCTTGGTAATCGACTTAAGCGGTATTTTTTTCCAATTTCACGCTTCAATCTATCGATAATCTTCTTATCAAGTTTTTGTCCAGATAAGATTCTGTTTATTAGTTCATTTCTTAATTCTAATATTGCTTTTTTCTCTATAGTAACTAAGTTCACTGCCTTGCTCAATGTATTTTCTGTAAACATTTGTCTCTCCGAGCTACAATGTTTCTAATATTATTTCAGTAGATATCGATTTATGTAATGCTATCCTTGTAAGATACGAAAAGTATATAAAGTCATCTTGCTCTTTCTATATATTCCAGATGAAGAGCTTAAAAATAGATCTGATAAAGAAACTGGAGGGGGTAGCTCAGCTGGTAGAGCGCGGGACTGTGGATCCCGAGGTCGCGGGTTCAAATCCCGCCCCCCTCCCCATAGGATTAATCCCAAAAAGGTTCTTGAATCTATGATTATCACATAATACTGTTCATCACTAAATACGATATTAATATTAACGATAATATTATAG
>Ga0190308_1000454_pt1 | contig 13161 bp, 21 predicted proteins | sample 48700756_MG_FD_165050 | JGI IMG/M metagenome (GOLD analysis project Ga0190308, IMG submission 165050) | Hydrothermal vent sediment bacterial communities from Southern Trench, Guaymas Basin, Mexico - 4870-07-5-6_MG | ecosystem: Environmental > Aquatic > Marine > Hydrothermal vents > Sediment ...
ATTTAACGGAGTCAGATGTGACCTTGTCAGATATTGCTAGCATCATATCATCTGTTCCAAATTCAGTCCAAGATGATGATGCCCGATTATGAGTCTTGATTGCTATTCCATCTTTTCTCATATCAATTCTGATTTCACGCCCTGTTGCTAAGACTTCTAAGACCTCGTCTGGTTTTACTTGTTTGATGATTTCAGATGCAATCTCCTGAGGTGTCTTAGTGCTTCTTGAAGATGACATTTCTATCACCTTTCCAGCATTTGTAACCACATTCATCGCATCCCTTTTCTGGATAGGGACAGACAAATCCCTTTGGTTTACTTTTGTAGGTCAAGCCCTTACCTATGACATATGCATATGGCATCTTTGTTTTCGGAAAGTGCTTGGTATCTGGCATAACAGAATAGTAGACGATGAGATTTTTTGGCAATTCACTAAAGTCTAACTGCCAAGACTTAGTATAAGCCAGGAATTTAACTTTGGGGAATGCTTTTGCTATCTCAATCCACTTTTGAAGATATTCTTGACTGTAGAAATCACCTGTTTCGTGTATTCTGAATTTATCGAATTTATGCTTCTCCATCTCAGCTATCATCTTCTCTGGAAAGTCATCCCCTAATGACTCAGCATAATTCATCCATCTATGATATCTGACCATAGGATATATCCAAGACTTTTTGCCATAGCATATCCGTTTACAAGTCTCTGTAGCTCCTATGCAAGTATAGACAGGTGGAAGAGAAAAGATTGGTATTTTCAGCTTTCGATTGCCTTTCCATTGGATATAAACCATACAATCACCTATAAGCTATTCATAGCTAGGCTTAGAACCACATCCTCAAGTTTTAGTCTAGGCTCAAATTTGACATAGACAAATTTAGTTTTAGCCTTGAAGCCATAAAGCCCAGAAAGTTTCTTTTCTAGTCTATCCTTGACTAGCGTTCTACTATGGAATATGAAGAGTCTGAATTTGGTGTATTCAGTCCAGCTATAGGATGAAGATTTGAATGACTTAATTATTTGGAGTGTGTAGAGATTGGATATAATAGCACCGATTGGCTCTAATGGTGAATTTGCATCAGTAAAGAATGCTTCAACCACATAGCTATCACCAGCATCATAGACTCCAAGCCATACTGGAATTTTGCCTTGACTTTTGAAGGTAGGATAATTAGTCTGCCATCTAAACCAACCAAGAAGTTTTCTAGCCATCTTTCCATCCTTCTTTTTTATTTTATTTTCTTATTTATACTAAGCTTAAGCTTAGACTAAGCTATAGCTTATATATTAGTTTATAGGATTGCTTTAGAGGTTAAATAGCTTATCACGTAGCCTATAGTGTTCATATAGCCGTTTGAATTTAGCAAAATCTACATAAGCATTTAGCATAGCTAAGTCGTGAATTAAGCCATAGAAGTAGTCTGTTCTCTGGAAGTCTTTCCAGTCAAGATTAAATCTGATAGTTTCAGTCTCTAATTTGTATTTTCGCCTTAGATTATCTGGGCGGTCAATGAACTCCAAGTACCAAGACTTAAAGACCTTCAGCTTAAAGACATCCTTGAAGTGCTCACAATCACGAGAAAGCCAGAAATAAATCCAGAATGAATAGAAGCCTTCAGCTAGTGGTATATGCACTCGCATAATTATTCTTCGATTCTGCTTTTCCTTTATTGTGCCAATGTAGTAATCCTTTAGCATCAAGGTCACCCTAAAGCTGATTAAGAAGCTTATCCTCGATACGATATTTTTCATAGAGTTGTTTGAATTTGTGCATATCTATGTGTGCCTTCAGAACTTTAAAGAAGTCGTGTTTTAAATCATTGAAGTAGACGGTTTCTATCAATTCATTCCAAGACTTATTGAAAGACTTAATGTCAGTCTTGTATTTGTAGGTGGTATCGTCTCCTACTCTGTGATTTATCCAGTCATATAAAGTGCAACGACGAAAATAAATGTCTATTTCGGGGTTGGTCATTCTAAAACTAAGCCGCCAGTAATATTTAGAATTAAATTCTCTGACTTGGAGAGTTATGTATCGCTTCTTCTTCCCTTCATAGAAATAGCCGATTCTGTGATATGTCATTCAAGAGCCTCCAATAGCATAGCTAAAGCCTTCTCTCGATAATCTTTATACAATTCGACTTTTCCAATAGACTTTAAATCCTCTATTGCATCATCCACTTCCTCTAATGAGCTAATATCCTTCCAGCAAGTTAATATGTGAATGTCATATTTGCTAAGATGGAAATAATTGTAATCCCAGCCTTTCTCTTTAAATAGCTTCTCCCTCAAAGTTGTTTCTATACCCCAGCAATCAGAATATTTTCTAAACTTAAAGCCAAACCTAAGCTGGAATACGCCTCTCTGAGATTTTAGCATTCTGAGATAAGGGCTGAGACCTGAAATATACACTCTACCAAGCTTAACTTCTTTCTTCTTCATAGTTTCTTGATTTTAAGCTCAAGATACAAATCTTCAAGCTTCTTCTTCACTGCATCCTCTGAAAACTCTATAAAGCCATCCTTTTCATAGCTGACTTTTCCATTGCGTTTAATCATTTTATAGACGATTATGCTATAAATGTCATCAGCAATCTTACTGATATGCACCTCAAATCTATCTCCCCAAGTCTTATCGTTCTCATCGAACATATCGAATATTATCTCATCATCATTGAGCGAAATCATAAGACGCTTCTTCTTGAAATGCTTCTTAATATGTTCATATAGCTCCTTCATAGCACCACCTCAATAAAGGAGAGAGAGAGAAGGTGAGCTATGTTAGGTATTTGATGATATTCTTAGCCCAGTCTCTGAATTCTGGAAGCTTTTCAATTGCCTGCATAATTATTCTTGGGCTTATTTGCTTTATGCCTCTGAGAGTTATTATCTGGAATTCCTCTTCAGTGAAGTTCCTAAACACATTGAAGAGTTTCTTGAAATTCTCTATTGAGTGCTTGGACTTCTTCCAATGCTCAATAATAAGGCTCACTAATGCATACTTCATATCCAGCTCATTTATCTCCTTCACTTTCTCTGGATTTTCAAGTATAGCCTTAAAGTCTATTTGCCTCTGCAATTTAATGAATGACACGAATTCAAGAGCAACTCCAGTTCCTACAGCAGTTGCAGTTAGCATCTCAAGTGTCTTTAAATCATTGGATGGAACATCTGCTATTAGCCTAGCCCAGAATTCATTTGAACGGGGAGTGGGGAAAGCTTCGTCTCCGCTTTTCTCACTCATTTTGAATATGAATGTTGGTCTTGCATTTAGGAAGGTAATAACTCTGCTATCAAGTCCTTTCTCTTGAGCCCATTCAGTCCATTCCTCTGCTGTCGGTATCTTTAATACACAGTGTATAAATCTGTTCTGTAATGGCTTTGGAAGGTCATATACATTTGCCATATCCTGAATTCTATTACCTGCTGAAATAATCAAGACATTGTCAGATAGCTTAGTATCCGATATGCATCTATCTAAGATTATCTGGTATGCTCCTGCCTGAACAGATGGCGGAGCTAGATTTATCTCATCGAAGAATATTATGCCAGCTATATCCTTTAGGCTGTAGATATAGACCCATTCTGGTATCTTCCATTCTACTGTCTCTTGCCCATTTAATGCTGGCAGTCCCCTTAGGTCAGATGGGTCATATTGACTCAGCCTAATATCGTATAGCAGGAAGTATTTCTTCGGATTTTTCTTAATCGCCTCTTTCTCTTCCTTTGTGAGATGAGACCATTCTTTATATTCTCTACCAAGCCTTTTAGCCATATCCATAGCAAAGTCTCTAACTGCTGTTGATTTACCAATGCCTGGTGCACCCCAAATAAATAGTGCTAATTTGGTTTCCCAAGCCTTTTCCAATACAGTTCTCAATTCCTTGTGACTAACTTCCAACTTCACAAATATCACCTCCTTTTTCTTTTATTCTCTTCGGTCGTAATTAATGACAGTGCCAAATGGCGGCTTCTTCTTATTGGTCTTATCGAAGTTAATCCATAATGTTGGAATGCTACAGCGTTCTGGAAATAGCGTCCACATATCTGTAAAGGCAATAACTAATTGAGTATTCTTGTGATGCTTTTCGATATAGTCAAATACAGGTCTATGGTCTGTTCCACCACCGCCTACTGGCTTTTCTTTCAAGATATCCTCTACAGTTGGATGCTGGAATGATAGAACCTTCTGAACTTTAGCATCTGCGTATATAACTGTCATTTGAATTCCTCTGAAGCTATTTACGATGCCTACTACTTCTGATAGAGCATCTGAAATCTCCTTATCTGATATTGAGCCACTAGTGTCTATTGCAACAACCACATTAAGTGATTCTCTTATTATGTTAGGGAAGTAAGTTTTGAGAGCATAACTCTTCTTTGAAGGTCTTGCATAAGTGAAGTCAATTGGAATAGTCCGTGTGATATATCGATAGAGTAGTTGCCTCCAGTTTAAGTAATTGCCGTGTATTTTGTCGAAAAGCCTTTCGAACCCAGCAGGTAATTCGCCACGTTGTCTGGCATACTCAAGAGCTTCTTGAAATCTCTTAGCCCATTCTTTAGCCTTTTCAGCAGTATTTTTGGATTTGCCCTTTGATTTACCATTCTTCTTCGTGTAGATATGCTTGTCAAAATTACCCTTGCCCTTTACTCCGCTTTTATTTGAAACCCCTTTCTTATCAAGATTTGCCATTACGATATCATATATCTCATCTGCTGTCTTTTCTGCTGGCTTATCAATAGTGATTGTAATTGTGCCTTTATCTGTGAAGAAGACCAGATTGATTTTGTCGGTGTAGTAGTCGGGAAGTATAGCACCTTTAGGCAATGTCAGACCCTGCTTCACTAAATTTGAATTCACTACAGCATCCGCAGAGATATTATAAATCTGCTGATGCTTCTTAGCTCCTCTAATTGGATGCTGAAACACAACGTGTAGGATTTCGTGGCAAATAGTTCCAAGCAATTCATCATCATTCAGCTTCTTTACGAACTCTGGATTATAATATAAGTTGCCATCAATATCGACGCCCATAGTTTGAATGTCTGTTGTTTCTTTTGGTGTCAGGTATAATGACAGATAGCCAAAGAATGGATACCGTCTGGTCAATTGTATTCTAGCCTTTGTAATTCTTTCTCTTGGACTCAACATTTCAACCATCTCCCTTACAAATCCCTTAATGAGCTGTATATCTCAACAAACTCTCTAATCCATTTACAGTCATCTGAAGCCCAAATTCTTTGAACTCTTTTGAGCATCTTATCCAGCCATCTATCAGCCTTTATTAGCAAGCCTTTAATAGTCGGGAACAATTCATAATAATCTACCGCATTATGATATGAGCTTAAGTCAACTTTATCCCTCCAATAATAGCTTTTGTCTTTTTGGGGATAATTGCCGAAAATGATATATACGAAACTGCTTCTTATTTCAACACCTATTGATTTCAATCTACCGCCTACGCCATCAAAATACTGGTAATAAAAAGGTTCTGATTCAAAAGTCTCTTCAGTTGGTAAATGCTGGGATGAACAATATAGAAAGAATTTCCATATCCGTTTGAATGTATCAACCTTATCCTTCTTTACACATTCTAATATCTTGCTGTAGTTTGAAATCAAATACTTTCGGTCTTTCTCGTCTTCAAGATGCAAATCATCGATATGACAGCCCTTATACCATTGTGTTCCGATATGCTCTTTCGACAGAACTAAATACTTATCTCGATATCCTCTAGAATCCTCTAGCTTAATTTTCTGATTTTTAGTTGGGAAGCATAATCGCATAGCATCATAGATATACCTGAATATCTGTGTCCTTAATTTCGAGTATTCAGTAGCCTTTTCATTCAATACCTTTAGCTTATCCACTATTTCTAGCCTGTCTTTATTTGATGCTATTTCATCATATCCATACGGTTTTACGACTTCCATCTCATCACCTCTTTTTTTAAATCTGATTAAGATGCCAAATTAAGCTTAGCCTAGACTTGAGAATAGCTGTTTTAATCCTCTCATAATCCTTCTGATAGTTACCAGTGAGTTTAATTTTGTAATGTTTTGAAATTATGTTTGATTGCCCGAGATATTCGTTTTTGAAATCCCTCATTAAAAATGCCCAAGAGACTTCCCCGAATAATTCGAATATCACTCTTCCAACCAAATGATATGCGATAGCAGGATAGGAAGCAGAATTATAAAGAACGACAATCCTAGATAGTATTTCTGGATAAGACGTGAAGGCAACTCTAAATCTAACAAACCCCTCTCTATAGCCCTTATTTTTAGCCCTTTCCAGACAGGCTTTCATTCTCTCATCTTCTAATAGTCCAATTCCTGACCAGTGCCAGCTAATGAAATTGATATTCATAGCAATCACCACTAAAGATTTTGAAGCATCCACATAGCTATGAGCTCATCATATTCCTTTAGTGCCTCTTCTTTCTCTTTAAACTCTCGCCATTTTCCGCCAATATCCATAAGCTGAATAACTGTAGGCAAATCCTCATCTCTATACATACCAATAACTCTGGATTTCACGATATACTTACCTGATTGTCGTATTAATCGCAAAATTAGAATGAGCTTAGAGCGTCCAACTATAGCCTCAAGAGTATCCTCTTTAAGGATTTCTGGCTCACTTTCTGACGATTTCTGGAACACCATATTTGCACCTGCCTTTTAATTTTAGAAGCAAACACTGATGGCTGATTTTGTCATAGAAATCACAGTATTTGCACATTCTGGTATCTATTTTAGCACTGCCACTAACCAAATACACAGCCATTCTACCACCTGCCTTTATTTTAAGTAAGAAGCAACAGCGTCATAGTTATTATACCAAGAATTAGAGAGGCAATCCACTCAAATGTCTGTCTCTTCTTAAGATATATCCCTGTGCCTATAAGAAGGTTAATTGTCATAAAGACTAAGTAGGCTTTTAGGAAGATGTAGGCAAAATCCATAGCAATCACCTCAAGGAAATTAGAATTTATGACCACAAACCCAGCATTCTTTTTCTCTGAAGTAGTTAATAATACCACAGTCTGGACAAAGCTTATAGTTGTCTTCCTTCTTTCTCATAAATATCACCATTTTATTTCGAATGGCTCTATATCTTCTTTCAAGAGTATTCTTTCCGATTGTCGGATTTCCCAATCTTCCAGTTCATTAAGAAGCTCTCTGTGTCTATCAAAAAGTTGGTCTTTCATTTTATCATATTTCTCTCTAATCTTGCTCCTTTCGACACAGAGCTCTTCAAGAATTTTCTTTGCCTTATCTGTTTTTGCCCTAAAATAGACCTCATTACGAAATATAGATACGTCGAAATCCTCTGGCTTTAATTGATTTTTCACTGTTTTGAAATTCCTTTCGTAATAGAGGTTTAACTCCTGATGCTCCTTCTCATTCAGCTCTTCAATTTTTCGTTCTAATTCCATCTGTATCTTTTTTTCATAAATTCTCTTTAGTTGTCTTATCTGCTTTAGACTTGCCATCCTATCCACCTCTTATAAAAAGAGAGAAAGGATTTAAAGCTGGAATAGTTTCTTTGCTATGCTCTCTTCAACAGCAATAGCTTTGGCGATTACTTCCCTGTCTTTTAACTGGATTCTCTTACGGAGAGTATACAAAACTACACTTTCTGTGCCTCTCTTTGCGATGGTCTTTACTAATTCTATTACGGTCTTTTCCCCTGTTCTAAAAGCCTTGATAACTTTGCTGTCCTGAAATACGGCTCTTGGTCTTGCATTTTTCGCTATGGGCACTAATCCCTCTTGCGTCATAACATACTTTCTTCCACCCATCTCAACTATTTCTCCTATTTTCATTTCCTACCACCTCTTTCCATTTTTTAGGGAGACTTCCTCATATCATCGGAAAATCCCCCTGTTAAAAAATGGAAGAGAGAGAAGTATGGTGTATTCTGTTTCTTTAGCATATTGGTCTTACTGGCTCTTTAGGATTGGTCTTTCTCTTTTTTCTTTAGTTCCATTCGCCTATCCTACCCAAATAGGCTTATTAAGGCGTATTAAGGATAGGAGAATAGCCTCTTTCTTGGCTATCCTCTGGAACAAGCAGAACAGAAGAATAAATTTTATTTTATTTGTTTTATTTTCTTCTGCTCTGCCGTGTTCCGATTATATACCCTGAAACCTGCCAAAAGGTTTATAAACTTTACGCCGTCCAACAGGAGAAACCTATCCTGCTGGGTTTATAAACCTTTCGATGCACCAATCCATAAGGAGTTTTCAAAAATAGCTAAATTATTAAATAAAAAAAGAGGAAAAAGGTTTAACTACCAATCTTCTTGGTCAGTATATTCATCTATTTTCTCTTTGCTTTCTTCTTCTAGCTCTTTAAGATACTGCATCTCAGCCTTCTTATCTAAGATTTGTCTATTAGTATTTTCAACAAGAGCAATCTCTTGCTTGAGATAGAATTCCTCTCTTAAATAGTCGATGAGCCTATTGAGAAAATTAATAGACACCTTTGGCACTCCATATTTATCAAAAGCCTTTGGATTTCTATTTCCAATCTCTTTCTTTATTTCTATTAAATAGGTAATCACCGTATGCCCAAGTATCCTTCCACCAAGTGCCTCTCTAAGAGCTTGGTAGTTTACGCCTTTTAGAAAAGCATAGAACTTTACTACCCTACTTGCAAAGTAATTGTCTATTAAATATTTCTTGCTTCGCTTCTCTCTTAAAACGCTCCATCTTCTAATAGTATACTGCTCATTTTTTGAAATATTCACAGTAAAGAACTGGCATATTCGCTTTTCAGGAGCACCGAATAGGCTCTTAGGGAATTCCCCGATATTCAAATAGCTTGTTGTAGTCAGCCCACCGATTTTAAAGATGATTTTCCCATTCGCTTTTGTCTTTTTAAACTCTCTTATCCATTTTGCTTGACAGTCCTCATAAATATTCGGCTTTTCATAAATCTGTCGCCATTCCATTTTTCCACCTCTATTAAGATATCCAGCCTAATCTTGGATGCAGGAATTCTTTTTTGTATTCTTCAAAGAACTCTTCCATACCTCTCACCTTCTTTAGAATAGCACTGCTCCACTTGGGCTATCATCTCTTAATGAAAGCCTTGTTATCAAGACCTGCTCTCGCCATATTCTGTATATTCTTCTGTATCTCTGCTCTTCAATAGCCTCCCTCTCTATTATTAAACTCCCGAGAGGGCTGGGAGCTTTTATTTCTTTATTCCTGCTCATCGGCTAAGATTATCACGCCACAAGTATATAAACCTATCGCTCAGGAGTGTTAAAGAGCATAGGCTTACTAATAATTAGCATACGCTATTCCGTTATTCCGTGCAGAATTTTTCAAATAGAAGGAAACAGTCTTATAAAGAAGTTTCCGAATATGTTAATAACTCCCTCTGTTCTGTGTCTATGCTATGGCATATTTATATGTTGATAACTAAGTGATGCTCTTAAATACACACGCACACACATCCAATTTGACATCTCTGCTGGCTATTTCAATAGGCTGGGTCTTAAAGAGCATATTCAAAATGGGGTTGGGATATGCCCAAATTAGCTCGTTAAAAGGCTCTATCATCGCCGTAGAGACGAGTTTTAAAGAAACAAGGGGTAAAGTATTTGCGTCTTAAAAAGTCCGCTCTACGTGGACGATAGACGCCTTTATCGAGGTCTTTAAGAGGCAATCCAATTTGACATCTTCAAAACGCATTTCAATAGTGGGCTCTTTAAGATGGTCTTAATATCTGTCTGGGTTTTTATCGGTATTCGACAATAAATGAAATGAGAAACGAAAGGTATATAAACTCCCAGATCTCTCCAGATCTTCGAGGTGATCGGAAAATGGGAAAAAATAGGAAAAAAGGTATTGAAGCAATAGAACAACAGATAAGAAGCGATCCCGCATACCAGATCGAGAAAGCTAAAGCTTTTGAAAAAGCGAGAGAAACAAAAAGCGTAAAACCGATCTTAGAGCTTATGAAAAAGCTATTAGATCATAACGCAAAAATAACCGCCCAACTGATCGCAAAAGATTATCTCAAATATCTTCAAAAACTCAATATTGAAAAGAGATCATTTTCTAAGAAGACAATAAAGCGGTTCACTTATGCGATCTATAAGGTGCGGGAATTACTCGAGAAATATGATCTAAATGAATGTTCTAAATACCTAAAAGCGGAATGGGATCGATGGATAAGTAATGATCTGTGGGAAAAGGTAGGATACAACAGAAAAACCGATCAACAGAACAATACCGATCAAACAAACTTAACCGAGATCGAAATATTAAGAAAAATATCGGGGGTTGAATAAAATGACGGATCGGGAGATCATCGGGATATACCTAAAGGTGCAAAACCTAAGATACCATATTGAAAAAGAAGGATGGAAATTACCGATTGATCTAAGAGATCGCATAACTACCGATCTATTAAGGATCGAAAATGAATTATCCTACCTGATCTAAACCTTCTTTTTCTTTTTAATATTTTTTGAAACATATATAAATCTTAATTTTTTTTAAAGAGGCTGGAGACTTAGTTACAATTCTACGCTAGCACGGAAAAATGAACAGTCTATTTAGGCGGATTCAGCTGCGATCTTTACCACATATAGCCAAATTCGTAAGCTTTAAATACAAGAAGTGCATTTATGAGGTCAATATATATAAGTGGAGAAAGGTTTGGTGAACTTAGCAGGGTGTGGCGATAGCTAGGGCCGGGGCCCGATCCTCATTGGGTCGGGTGGTGGGCTTAAAATATGGCTTCGGAATTATGAACGTGAACAAAATCGTTAAGTATGGTTTGCAGGATTTAGTTAAGAGTCTTAAAAATGAAGGTAAAAGTGATACAGAGATAGCTAGAATCATATCGGAGCAATATGGCGACAAATATCCTGAGCTCAAGAATCTCTCGAGAATGTCCATAGCAAGATTCTTTGAAGCCTTAGCGAGAGATGAGGTCCAAGAGAAGCTTAATGCTGGAAAGACCGAAGACGAAATCATCGAGGAAATCTACAATGAATTTAGGCAAAAGATGAGAGCAATCATTCAAAAGATGGAAGAGCGTGACAAAATCATCGATGAGCTCCTGGAGGAAGCGAAGAGGAAAGGCGAAACAAAGGAAATTCTTGAATATCTACGTGAACAAAGGCAGAATATAGAGCAGCTAAGAAAGAATCTCGTTTCTCTTGTGCAATATGCTGAAAGGCAATTTAAGCCTGTTATCCAAATCGATATGCATAAAGAAATCAAGGTCAAGAATCTTCTGCTCTCATTCTCCAAGGAATTATGTCCGGAATGTCGGAAGAAGGTGGCGAAAAAAATCTTGGAGGTAGAATAAATGGCCAAATCATCTGGATACGATCCGAAAATTACTTTAAAGAAATTCCTTTATGGATTGGGCTACACCCTGATTGCATCAGGCATAGCCTATGCTATTGATTTCATGAAGGTGACAGAATTCCCACCAGAATATTCTGCCTACACCGGTGTCATACTCTCAATCTTAATAGCAATCCAGAACTACATCAAACACAGGAACGACTAATTCTGTTCTTTCTTCTGTTCTTCTTTATTTCTTTTTTAGATTGGTGTCACAGATGAGTATTCAGACGCAGTACAAGGAATTACTGCTTTATGCCAACGATCCCGTTAGATTCATGGAGGACATATTAGGTTTAGAGCTCAAGTGGTTCCATAAAGAATGGATAGAGTTATTTGAGAAAAATAAATTTGTTGTTCTTCTTGCACCCAGAGGCTTTGGTAAGACAACTATTGTCGGTGGCTATATCATTTGGCGTATTGTTCGTGATCCTGATATCAGAGCCCTTATAGTCACAATCAATCAGAACAAAGCTAACGAGATGATGTCTTTCGTTCAGCACCATCTTGAGAAGAATCAGAAATTAATCGAAATCTTTGGTGAGCAGCGAGGCACTGGCGAGTGGTCTAGAAATCAACTTAGAGTTAAGCGTCAGGGCATGACCGGTGTTGCACATAAAGAACCCACACTCGAAGTTCTTGGAGTAGAATCCAAGATGATCTCTGGCCATTATGATTTAATAGTCCTTGATGATATAACAGATCTCGATAATAGCAGAACTGAGCACAGACGAAGACAGCTCCAAGATTGGTATTCGCATATACTCTTACCAATGTTACTACCTGATGGGCAGATCATTGATATAGGCACTCGATTTCACCAGAATGACATCCATGGATTCTTGATGTCAAAACCTTCATACGTTTCTAAGGTTTATAAGGCCATCATTGACGAGGAAAAGAAAAAAGTTCTCTGGCCTGAACGATTCCCATACGAAAAGCTTTGTGAAATAAGAGAACAGATCGGCAGAGCAGTCTTTTCTATGCAGTTTCAGAATGAGTTCATAACAACAGAGGATGCAATTATCAAATATGACTGGATCAAATACTACGATGAAGCTCCTCAAGGGCTTAAACGCTATCTTGGCGTTGATATGTCTGCAGGCGGTGAGAAAGGCGATTATTTCGTAGTTATAGCAATTGGCATAGATCAGAATGGTGACATCTACGTTCTTGATATCCTTCGAACTAAGGCAACGCTATTTCGACAGTTTGATCTCATAAAGGCAATGGCAGCCAAATGGGAGCCTATTAGGATTGGTATTGAAGCCAACGCCATGCAGAAGCTTTTCACAGATGAACTAATACGCTCCACGACTCTTCCGATCAAGCCAATCAAATCAACTATTGATAAAGTATCTCGTGTAGAACAGATGTCTGTATTATTCGAGACCGGTCGGGTCTTCCTTCCATACAAAGGATCGGAAGAACTCGTTGACGAGTTAATAATGTTCCCAAAGGCACAATATGACGACTGTGTCGATGCTCTCTCCTTTGCTATTGCTGTCTCACGTGAGCAGACGTATGATTGGAACGAGATGTTCCGCATAATCTCCATGAATAAGGAGATCAAGGTCCAGAAAATATAGGAGGTGAAGAAATATGGAGCAGATATTTGTAGGCAATAAGGACATAAGCAAATATATAACTGCATGTCTGACTGCTCTCCAGAAGGAGAAGGAGCTAAAGATATCTGCGAGAGGTAGGAACATAAAACGTGCAGTAGACGTTGAGGAAATCGTCAAGAGGTACATGAAAAAGCCAGAAGTCACGGTAGAGCTAGGGA
>Ga0190308_1000459_pt1 | contig 13068 bp, 5 predicted proteins | sample 48700756_MG_FD_165050 | JGI IMG/M metagenome (GOLD analysis project Ga0190308, IMG submission 165050) | Hydrothermal vent sediment bacterial communities from Southern Trench, Guaymas Basin, Mexico - 4870-07-5-6_MG | ecosystem: Environmental > Aquatic > Marine > Hydrothermal vents > Sediment ...
ATAAGGAAGATTTGGAGTTCCTTCGCATTTCATTATACGCAAGATTTGAAGAACAGGGTCTAAAACCCTCAAAAGATTACTATAAAGATTACCTTTCCGAATTATATGATGCATTTTACCCTCAAAACATGAAGATATTCATAGCAAAACATAAGGGGGAACGGGTGGGAGGATTAGTTGTCCTCTGCTATAAATCATGGTCTGCGCTCTGGATAGGCGTTCCAAAAACAAATTTGAAGGGCATTTATCCAAACGATTTAGCACAGTGGGAGGCGATAAGGTGGGCTTGCTCTCATGGATTAAGTGTATATGAGGAGATGGATGCGGGCGATGACCCAAGATTGAGGCATTTTAAGGCGAAGTTCAATCCTGAACCTGCGATATGGTTCTCCGCTGTGAAATATTCTTCACCATTGTTCAAATTGTTGGAAAGAACAACGAGATTCATATATGATAAGTTCGGACTCGGTGGACTGATTTAAGAATGAATAGAAAATTAAAGTAAAGGTTTATAAACTGTCTAAATTTGAAATAAAAGGGATGCGATATACGCTCTTATCTCAGAAAGACGATGAGAGAGCTTAAAATCATTTTAAGCGATTTAAATCTCATTAATCACGCAGGGAAAGCGAAGAGCATTTCAAGCATGATTTAGAGCCGTAGTGGATCAAGTATAACCCTCTTTTTTATAAAATAATAAAAAGGATGATACATGAATCGGACGCTGACATTTCATACATTCTTCTTCATATTTTGCCTGGTCATAATGAGAATGAGTGGTCTGATAAGTAAGATGGCGATAGCGAGGTATATAACCCCATACGAATATGGGTTGATAACATTAATAACGATTTCTCTTCCTTCTATGTTTCAATATATCACGAATTTCTGCCTCCATGACATTCTTTCGCATTCAAAAGAGGGTAGAAGTTATTTCGGATTCGCTGTATTCTACTCATTTATTACATCTTTAATCGTTGCGCTATTCTTATTTATGCTTCATGAGCCCTTTTTTAGATTTTTAAATCTACCATTAGACATCTGGAAAATTTTATTTATAGCTTTTTTCATCGCTATGTTCCCTCTTGGCATATTAGCAGACACTACTGGACTGCTGCGAGGGTTGAAGAAATACACATTGACAAGTGCCATTGTATCGTTGCCCTCTGTAATCAAATTGCTCCTTGTTATTTTCGCAATATATCTGTTTCATATCACTGATTTCATCACCATTCTCTTCATATTCGCATCTTCTTCATTAATTGCGCTCGTAATCATCATAATAAGATATCACAATATATTTTTTTCATTTTTAAACTCTTTCAATTTGCCGTCAAAACAAATATTTTTCTTCGGAACTTCTGTTTTCATCGTCAGTCTCTTTGGAGGATTAAATCAGATAATCAGTAAAGTGGTCATAAGTCATGACCTCGGAATAACTTTGCAGGGTTATTTTGATGTCTCTCTCACACTTATTTCGCTTCTCTCTTTTTCTTTCGCGGCAATGAGCTTTATATCTATTCCAGAAGCGACCGGCACAGAGAAAAAAGAGGAAATATTATTTAAGCGAGGCGGGCTTGGAGATGTTGTCAGAGGTCTTTTCGCCCTCCTCATTTTCTGTGTGATTCTTCTTTATTTTTATGCTCCATTATTTATTAAGCTCTTATTTGGAAATGAATATATCAAAGCCGCTGATTATATAATGATATTAGCTATCGGTTCAATTTTCTCATTTGTGCAAAAATTCGTGGCATACATTAATATATCTCTTCATAAGGCGAAAGAATATAGAAATATGATTATTACAACACTTATATGTCTTTCATTCTCCCCTATTCTAACACATATATTCATAGAATTTATGGGTTTCATGGGCGCTTACATTTCTTCAACCCTATTGTTGATCATCTATACATTATCAACGATGCTGAGCTCAAAAGATTTTACCCCCCTCTTCGCTCTATCTCATAGAATTGACAAACTTATTTTATCTTCCGCTGTAATTTTCTTCCTTCTTCACATCTTCCATATTTTATCTATCTCCTTTACATATGGAATATCACTATCCTTTCTAATTTTTGTTTTTCTCCTCTTCTTATTCGGTTATATTGATAAAAATCTAATTTTTGGAATATTTGAGAGGGCAGAAGTTCACGATAAGTGAATTAAGATGAAGACAATCTCAAATAAATTTCCTTTTTCTCAAAAGGGCTCAGATCTACGCTCACATAATAGAAATAATTATTCCCTAACTGTCTCTTCCTTATTATTTTACCCCCGTTAACTTCCATATTTCCAGACGCCTTTACCCTCACGGTCACACCGTTTACTGCTTCCTTATTTCTGTTTTCAATCGAAATTTTGATTTCTCTTCCATTCTCATTCATTGATACGAGAGCATAGATATTTTTCAATAATCGGAAATATTCCGCAACTTCATAGGGAGTTGTGAATGTCAATCCCTTATCTTTCGCATATTTTATCACACTTATTGTATCATTTAGATACACAGGATTACATGCTTTGTCAGAATCCCACAGGAATATCACCATATCATCATATCGTATAGCAGAATCAATCACCGCTTTCCACGCCTCCGCATAATCATCGTAGAAGTAAGTAGGGCCTCCGATAATTGGCTCAGAAATAGGCATCAATATCACATCATTCTGCTCGCCATGGTAATAAGCCCTTTTTGGTCTTCTCATGCCCTCCTGATAATATATGTCAAAAGCAGGTGGAATTTTCTCTGAAAGTATAAATGTGATATTCTCATTCGAAAGCACTTTCACTGCATTCAAGTCATAATGCAAACCTTGTGGAATAATACCTCTTATCTTTATTCCATGCTCCTGTGCATTTATCTTTATTCTCTTTATCTGTTCCTCTGTTATATTCTCCGCCTTTATTAACCCCACTATATCATAATCCTTCAGTTTACTTAGCTTATTACCATCCACTTCCTGAATATCCACAGCTTCCGTGTAATTCACTACGCCCATATCTTTAAATCTCTCGTGTGTGCCCAACACATCGGTTAAATCCCCTTTAGCATCTATACGACTCATCAGTATTATTGGTATCTCTCCTCTGGGGTACGGATACAAAGATACGGAAGTGTAATGCTCCACATTGTTCCTTGCCGTTTTCTCGTCTCCTATTGAAATCCATTGCGTTATATGCATAGATTCTGCAGGCGAAAGCACATCATCTAAATGCATGGACACAGTATAGTAAGAATAATTCAAATCCGTAAGACCTGTGTAAGTAATTGCATTGGGGTAAGGCGCAGTATTTTCAAATTTTATGTATATTCCCTCATCGCCATTATTAATAAACATTCTATTAAATTTGAGTTTTCTTAGTAAAACTTCATCTTCACATGGATACATTGTCCTCTTTTTTGGTGGATTATCATCAAGCTGGAAATAAAAATAGCGAAGAGGCGAGAAATAACCCATCATAACATCTACATACATATCTGAATTTATCCAATCATTTGATATAATTATCTCCCTTTTCATTGCCTTTTCAAAGAAACTGTATTTCACGGTTAAAGTTGCCCAGTTCTCCGTTCCCTCCACATTCTTCAATATAGTCTTGTAGATTATCTGATTCCTTCCCAGTATAACTGTTGGAAAAGATATTTCATGCAGGGCCCAGCCATTAACTTTTTCTTGGTAGGGACCTATACCCCATGAAATTTTCAAATAATCATAGTAAAGACCATAATCTCCCAAAAAATTCACTGTTTTATTGCCTATATATCGTATTCCAGGATCCGCCTTACCTATCCTCACCTTATATATGCCCGTATCAACTAAATAGGTATCACCCGCGTCCTTTATTATGGCATCATCAGCGAAGTTTAATTGTGGTGCGACATCCGTTCTATGCACGGGAGAAGTGATGTATTTATAGATAGAGAAATATCCAATTGACGAATATATCTTATCAAGTTGCTTGTTGTAATCTGCTCTTAATCTCCATGGCTTTTCGCCTAAATTCCGCATTGTTCTTTCCGATACTATCAGATATTTCACACCGAAGGTGGCATACAAATCGTCCGCATATTTCTCGCCGTCCATTTGGAAACACGCACTGTACTGGTCCCATACAAAGCGACTCATTTCTGCACCCGCACCTATGGTAGTAACACTTACAGGATTTTTCTTACCGTAAACACTGATCATATGCCGATATCCGTAACCTGCACAGCCCTCGCTCGGCTTTCCAATATTACTTAACCAATATAACCCCTGCCTCTCATAGCTTGTTCCGCTGATGAGAGGATGATAATACAAATTTCCAATCACAGGTAGAACAACAACGGAGAAAGAAAACATTAATAGAAGTGCACCTGCAAATGCTTTGCGCAATTTTCCCATCATATGAATTTCCATTATTTCCTTTACATAATAGAAACCAAAAGCTGAAAGCACTGGAATAATAACAAAGAAGTATCCAATTTCCCTTAATGCCCCTGTCCCTCTCTCTCCTGCCATATATCCTGGAATCAATGTTACAACCGCCACAGAGAGAAGCATGCATAGACCATTTTTGTTCGTTTTAAATGCACCAATCGCTGCGAGAACAGTATGAACGGGACCTAACCAGAACGGTGTATATAAAACGGAATGCGAAATATGCCTTATACCTCCAATAACGGGAACTGAGAAGAATTTTCGCAGAAACTTTTCCCTTTGTAATATCACCTTAAATTTGGAGTGAATAAAAATGAGGAATCTACAGGCTGCATATATTGAAAGACACCATAATACCACATACATTGAATTCAAATTGATAAAAATATGCTCGTAAAATGTCCTTCCAAGCTCGCTTAAAAATGGAATATGCAAGTCAGATGTGAGAAAGTCCCCTACAGAAACCAAAATCCTACCTCTATCTATATATTGAGGATGCACATAAGGAAACAGGTGCATCACTATGGTGTAAATAAACATTATACTGGCTGTGGCTATATACACATCACGATGGATTTCACCATATAGGAAGGCATACATGAAAATGAAAATGAGGGTTAGAGAGAGCAAAAACATATAAGTGCCTGTATGTGTAAAGCAAAGCGTGAAAATGAACACATTCATTAAGAGATATCGTTTCCATAGGGATATTTTATCAGATAGCATAATAAAAAGAATAAAAATGAGGAAAGATTTAACAAAAACAGATGTAGAATATCCCAAGATACCTGTGCATAAAATCGGCATAGATAGAAGAAATGCCACAGAAAGAAGCGATTCCTTTTTTGATGCACCGAAAATCCTTGCATACGAGAAATATAAAACTGAGAGAATGAGCATGATTACAAATGGGATATTCTGTGCAAGTTCAAGCATATTCATCCCTGTCACTTTCGCAACGATAGAACCGAAAAGCCATAGACCGAAAGGATAGTCATATCTCAAGTATCCTTCCTCTAAACAATGCTTATAAAAGTCGTTCAGGGAATTCACGTCCTTCATTTGACGAGTGAAGAACAGATGACTATATACATCCGTTCCATAGGGTATGAAATGAACATATGTGGGAACGACAAAAGCCAAAGTGAGTAAGAAGAACAGCAGGAGAAGCAACGATGCTTCCTCCTCACGCGGGAGGGCACGGAAATTCTCTATTGCCTTTACGGTCCTCACGAAAATGCCTCCCCTCGCCTCATCGTGGCGCTCATTCATCGTTTTTTATATTATTTTCCCTCCTATTTATGTTCTTCCCCCTCGCAAATGCCATTTTATCCGTTAATTTATTTGCAAAATATATATCACAGCTGTTCCTACATCTTCAAATTTTCTATTTTCTATTGCTTCAATCTCCTCAAAATAACTATCGTTCCCCTTCAGAAAACAGAAAATGTTTAATATAACGCAACATAACCTTCTTGCGAGATGAGGGCGGGAAAGGCTACCGAGGTGGTATTCATATTAGTGCTGCTATTGTCTATGATAGGCTCATCCTCTGCACAGCAGATGCGGGTTCTTTCTCACTGGGACTATGGCGGTTCCTATGATGTTGCTGCCTCTGGCAACTATTTATATGTCGCTGTCGGAGAGCAAGTCCGAATATATGACATCTCCACCAAAGATAAACTGGAGAATATAAAGATGGAGCCAATTCGTCTGTATGGCTACCGGGACTATGGAACATACAAAGAGAAAACCTCTCCTGTCAACATATTGCACACAGGAGGAGAAATTGAAGGTTTGGACATAGAAGGAAATTATCTTTATATTGCAAATAAAAAAGGTCTTGTGATAGCGGATATTTCCGACCCTGGTAATGCTTTTATTATCTCTTCTCTTGATATAGGAGAATGTAGAGATGTTCAGGCTCAAGGAAATTACGCATATCTTACAAGCCCAAATCCTTATGGAGACGATATTACGATTGTTGATATTTCGGATAAGAAAAATCCCGTGAAAGTTGCCGGAATTAATGTAGATGAGATAGGAGGACATTGGAATGGAATACGGAGGCTTTATGTTGAAGGTAATTATCTTTACACCGGAGATTCCAACAACTTTTTATACGTTATCGATATATCAGACCCTGCAAATCCCACAGTAGTTGACAAATGGCATCCAGAAGGAGTAAGTGGGTCCCCTTCAAGTTTTGCCAAGAAGGATAATTATGTCTTTGTTACGCGCTACCATTGGGGATTCTATGTAATAGATGTTTCAGACCCTACAAATCCCGTTAAGGTTGCGGAAGTGATTAAAGATCATGATCCAAATGCAAATGATATAAAGGTATTCGAAGATTATCTGTTTGTATCTACCCGCTATGAAGGCTTCAGAATTTATAATATTTCCGACCCAACTAATCCATCTTTAGTTACCACATTTTCAGGATGGTCAACATATGCGGAAGGCATATTTGTCCATCAACTCACCTATGGAACCTATGTTTTTGAGACGGGATGGAGTGGCGGATGGGTAATCATAAACGCAACAAACTTTCAGAATCCAGAACTTTTATCCCATATACCTGTTCCTTTGGGTGATAGTGTGGAGGTAAAAGGAAATTACATGTTCATAGGCTCCCATAATGATGGTGCTTGGGTAGTTGATGTAAGCGATCCTTCAAATCCTCACTGGATTGTGTGGATTCAGGTGGGTGGAAGAAATAAAGGATTAACAATTGATGGCGATTATCTCTATGGAACAGGTTGTTGGGGAAGTATATGGATAGTGAACATATCAAATCCAGAAGACCCAATAATTGAAGTAGTGGATTATGGTCCAAATGCCAACCTTAACCCAATTGTTGTTGACAATTACTTATACGCTCAGACTTATGATGCCACTGGAGAGTATGTAACAATTTATGATGTTTCCGACAAGAAAAATCCACAACTTATATATCAAAAAGATTTAGGATTTGGCTCTTGGTCACAACCTCTTGATAGATATGGGGATAACTATCTCATCTGGGGAGGCTCAAACGGTCTTTTCATTGTTGACATCTCAAACAGAACAAACCCTGAGGTTGTTGGTAATTATAGTATAAGTATGTATACAGGAGATGCAAAGGTGTTAGGAGATGTGGTATATGCATTAAGCGGAGGGTATTTATATTCCATAGATATATCAGATGTGACAAATCCAAAGCTTTTGGATAAGATAGAATGCAATGGCAATGCTTTAGTGATTTATGGCTCAGTTGCTTATGTTTTGCCAAGAGTAATAGGAGGAACATTAAAAGCAGTTGATATTTCAGACCCAACCAATTTATCGGTTATTGATACGTTGGATGGAATCGGTGGAGATGATTATATGGCAGGCATTGAAGAAGAGAATGGTCTTTTATTTACAAACTCTGGTTTTATAATCTCACCCGCAGGCAGAGGAGAACCACCTTTAGTAATCTCTCTTATAAAAGTAGGGAGCATAACAGAAGATTCTGCCATCATTTCCTGGCAGACAAATAAAGAAGCAGATTCTTTAGTAAAATACGGCACCTCCTCTGGAAATTATCCCTATCAAAAATATGACTCAAATCCAACAAAATACCACAGCATAAAATTGGAAAACCTATCTTCAGATACCACCTACTACTTTGTCTTGGAATCAAAAACAGATAAGGAGACAGCAACAAGCACCGAAAAGACCTTCAAGACAAAAGCACCAGATTTAACTCCTCCTGTTATCACAATAATAAATCCAGAAAACAACTCCCAAATTGAAGGGGGCACTCCTTCTGTGAGTATAGTTATAGAGACAGATGAGCCTGCAAACTGCCAATACTCCTTCTCAGACTTTGAGTATGGAAATGGAACAAACTTCACCCAAACAGGAGGAACAGAGCATTCATTCAATCTCTCTGTTGAGGATGGCAAATCTTATACCCTATACTACAGATGCCAAGATTTGAGCCCTCAAAAGAATGCAAACACAGAAAGCACCATTCATAACTTCTCTGTTTTATCTTCCTGGTGGGACTATTTTGATGATGAGACAAAGATAGAAAGCAAAGAGAACATAGAGATAAGCGATGGCTCTGCAAAGATAAAATTCCCAGAGAAGAATAAGGTTTATCCAACAAAGGATGCTGTTATAAGCCCAGAATGGATGGGACACTCATCCGGGAAAGGAGACTTTGGTGTTGGATACTTTGACAGATATAGGAGTTTGTTAGAGTTTGAGATACCAAATGGAACAGGGGAGATAAAGTCCGTCAGGTTATACCTCTATGTGTCAGAGACTAAGACTTCAGATGAAAACAATACCATATTGCTACACAAATTAACCAAAACCTTTGATGAAGATGATTGCACTTACAAATGGAGGGATAAAAGCGAGAACCTGACATGGGACAATGAAGGAGGAGACTTTGACCCAACGGTAATAGACTCTTTGGATGTTTCTGGCGATCTGAAAGGAGAACGGCTTGTATTTACCTTAAAAGGTGCAGAGGCTGAGAATCCGGTAGATGTGAAATGGAGAGATACAATAAGCTTAATTCTAAGACCAAAGATAACCTGGGGCGTTTACAGAAGTGATTGGTTCAAATCAAGGGAAGCGGAAGAGGAGCAAAGACCATATCTTGAAATTATTGCAGGTTCCACTTCCGCATATCTTATTTCAACTCCTATCACCCCAACTTCTCTTCAGTCATGGGACAAGTTCTATGCTGATTATGAGACGCCAGAAGGAACATACATAAACTTTTCTATATTGGATGCTGAAACTGGAGGGATTCTTTGCTCAAACCTCACTGGGAAAGGGGATGACATCTCAGCATGCCTTTCCGGTGTTCAATCTATAAAGTTGAAAGCGGAACTGCGGACGGATAATCCGCCTGCAACTCCAATCCTAAAGGAATGGAGAGTGAGTTGGATTACTGAGAGAAATGACACAACACCACCAATCACAACTACTGAAATCACGCCTCAACCCAATGAAAAGGGCTGGATAAATTCCACACCTGTTGTCGTCACTTTCCATCGCAGTGACGATTCCGATGTTGCGTATACCAATTATTCTTTCTCACAAGAGGGTTTATGGAAGACTGTCCCCGGAAATGATCCTTTCAATATTACAATAACTAATGAGAGCATATTCACAATATGGTATTATTCCGTCGATATATTTGGAAATAAAGAGAGTGTTAAAAACATAACGCTTAAAATAGATATTACACCGCCATCAATAAAAAATATAACAGTCACACATGCAAATTCAACAGTCATAACATGGATAACAACCGAAAAAGCGGATAGTCTTGTCAAATATGGCACCTCCTCAGGAAATTATACGCTCAGAAAATACAATTCAAGCTATGTGAAATATCATCGTATTGTTTTATCGGGTCTTCTTCCCAACACAACTTATTATTTCGTCGTAAATTCAACTGACGAGGCTGGGAATTCCAACCAGAGCTCAGAATATTATTTCTTGACGCCTCCAACGCCGCCAAGACCGCCATCAGAGACAGTAACGATTGAAGGTAAGGAGAAAGTGGATGACGCGATGCTGCTTGAAGCGGCAACAGATTACGGTTATTATCCATATATATACATTGGAAAGTATGGATGGAGAACTTGCAGAGGGGTTCTGAAATTCAATCTGAGCTCAATACCGAGAAATGCAAGCATTTTAAGTGCGAAATTGGAACTTTATGCTTATGATGTCGACTACAATGTCTCCATAAATGTGCATAAGTTGCTCGCTTCATGGGAAGAATACGAAGTGACATGGTATAACAGAAACAGAACGGTGAAATGGGAGAACCCAGGTGGCGATTTCGGTCCTGCAATTGAAACAAAGTCGTTCAATTCGAGTGGAAAGGTCGTTTTTGAGTGCAGAAAAATTGCTGAAGTCGTTCAAGAGTGGGTGAAGAATCCTGAAAGCAACTATGGATTCCTTTTAGAAGCGGATGATTCTGCACCTGAGGGCAAATTCTTCATCATATATCAGACAGATTGGAATGAGAAACTTGCTCCGAAGCTTGTTGTGACTTATGAACTGACCGATGATGTCTCGCCGCCGGAAATAAGAAATGTGTCTGTCGCTTGCACAAACAATTCCGCAACAATAGAATGGGACACAGACGAAATCTCGGACAGCCTCGTCAGATATGGAACAGAAAGCGGTAATTACTCCTATGAAGCATACGATTCCGCATTCGTCACGCATCATAACATCACAATAAGAGGGTTGGAGAGCGGAAGGACATACTATTTTGAGGTTGTGAGTGCAGATATGAGTGGAAACAAGGCGAGAAGTGGCGAATATAAATTCAAAACACGCTCTTCAATGCCCGTGACTGTTGTAATAGGTGGGGAGAATATTGAGGATGCTTGGCTCGCAAAGCATCTATACTTCAGAAATTATGGCTGGTATCCATGGATATACATCGGAAACACCTCTTATGGTATTAGTAGAGGCATTATAAGGTTCAATTTGAGTTCAATACCGGCGAATTCAAAAATAATTCAAGCGAAGTTAATCGTGAAAATTGCAGGACCTTCCCCCCATGGTGCACCTTCCAATTCATCCTTAAGCGTTCATAAGGTGCTGAATTCTTGGGATGAATATGAAGTCACATGGGATAAGCGGAATAGAACGGAAAATTGGAACGCTTCAGGCGGCGATTTCGGTCCTAAAATTGCGGAAATCAGCAATTTCTCCGGTCACCCAACATTAGTTATGAATGAAAATATAACTGATGTTGTCAAGGAGTGGTGTGAATATCCAGAAAAGAATTACGGATTCATACTTGAATGGGACAATGCTCCTGAAGGAAAATATTTCGTAATCGCTCAAAAAGAATATTACACTGAAGATGCACCCAAACTTGAGGTGACATACATGCCTCCTTCCTAATCCATTTTTCTTTTCATTTTCTCTTCTTTCATTTCTTTTTAATTTCATTTCTTTTTTTCAATATTTGCAAATTTCTTCAATCAATTTGCAATATTTCCTTAAATATGAGTTAATCTTTTAATTGCGTATTCCTAGGTTATAATATGGAAAAGAGGAAGCTGGAGGAATTGGGTGTTGATATATCTGCGATGGATGAATACTGGGCGGAGCAATATGAAGATGATTATCTATCCAAAGATAAGGGGGCAGAGGAAGACAAGGGATTCAGTTTAGCATCCGTTTTATCATCATAAATGCTCCTCACTTCCACCTCCCTCCCTTCTCTATATGATATTATAGATGCGATGGCCACTGCGAGCACATATTTCCCTTCTACTGCCGATGGTCTTGGCTCCTTTCCTGAAGATATACATTTCAAGAAGCTCTCAATTTCGTTCATTAAAGGTTCCCTCCTCGCAACATTTTCTTTTATTACGCCTTCTTCCTTCCATATCTCCAATTCCTGCTCTATATACTTCAGATATGCGACACCGCTCGTTCCTACGACGAAAAGCGTCCTTATCTTGCGAGGCGTGAGCCAGTTCGTTTCAACGATGCCAGCCTTATTCTCTCCATATTTCAGCATAATTGATGCGTAATCCTCCTCCATGTGAAATGAATTACCTGCTATTACATATACATTCTCAACTTCCCTCCCGTATAAGTATGATATTATATCTATGTCATGGACGGCGAGGTCTAAAATGACGCCCACATCTCTTATTGCAGGAGGAAAAGGCCCTAATCTCTTCGAGGACATCGTCAATATCTCACCAAGTTCCCCTCTTGATATGACCTCATTCAACTTAACGACAGCTGGATTGAACCTTTCTATGTGCCCGACCATCACTTTCACATCAGAACGCTCAGCAGCTTTTATTATTTCATCAGCAGCTGCGAGTGAATCCGCAATCGGCTTCTCTATGAGCATATGCACACCAAAATCAGCAGCGACAACGGCGACATCCCTGTGCTTGCTCGTCGGAACCGCAATAGAGACGGCATCCAAATCCCTCCTCAATAAATCCCTGAAATCCGTGAACGCTTCCGTTCCGCATGCTGATGCGACGACTTTCACCCTCTCCTCGCTTATGTCTGCGACACCCACAAGATCAACGCCATCAATCATGCTGTAGACCCTCGCATGATTCTTTCCCATATTCCCGACACCTATCACACCCACCCTCATCTCTCTATCACTACTCCATCACCACTTCTCACCCACTTCTCCTTTCTTTCCCTACCTTCATACTTCTCCTCTCTTCCCACCTCTTTCCGCTTTTTCCCGCTTTTCCCTTTGCCCCCTTCTATACATTCATGAATGATTTCGACCGTCATTTCCAAATCCTCCTTTCTCACCCCTGGATGAACAGGTAGCGAGAGAACTTCCTCAGATAGCTTCTCAGATATCGGATATCGCTCCTCATATCCGAGTTTCTTGTAAAGAGGCTGCTTGTGCACAGGTCTTGGATAATATATGCCGACCTCAACGCCTCTCTCTGTGAGCATCCTTGCAAGGTCATCCCTATTCACTCCTTCTTTTCCTCTGTTTCCCTCTGCTCCATCGTCTCCTTTGGCTCCATCGGCTTCTTCATCGCCAACGACCCTTATCGTGTATTGATTGAAGACATGTTTCCTTCGCTCTTTCACGGCAGGCGTCACAATCCCACGTATTCCTTTCAAC
>Ga0190308_1000462_pt1 | contig 13033 bp, 24 predicted proteins | sample 48700756_MG_FD_165050 | JGI IMG/M metagenome (GOLD analysis project Ga0190308, IMG submission 165050) | Hydrothermal vent sediment bacterial communities from Southern Trench, Guaymas Basin, Mexico - 4870-07-5-6_MG | ecosystem: Environmental > Aquatic > Marine > Hydrothermal vents > Sediment ...
GTAATTTTTTATCTTTCTTTTTTAAATTACTTCTGTTAGTTTCATTATTCCTTTTACCCATCTTTCTGCCATCATTATAGCATCATTAACTAAATATTGCTCTATCTCTTCTCTCTTGCTAGGTGGTAATTCAGAAAAGAATCTAGATGCTACACCAAGTATGTATTCTTCTCCAAATCTTCTTGCTCTATTCAATAAAGTTTCAGGTATACCAAGTCTTCTTAACTCTACTTCTTTCTTCTTCCACTCTTCGTTAAATTTCTTTATTGCTTTATTCATGTTAAAAAAGAAAAAAAGAAGAGTTTAGACTGTCATTGCATCTAGGTATTTTACTTTCCACTTGTCTCCTTTTCCTCTAACTGCTTTTGCAAAATCTTCTTCACTAACTGCGGTTACTCCTTCTTTCCACAATTCTACTCTAACAGGATTAGCTGGTTTACCAGTGAAAGTTTCAATTCCTTTTGCATATCTGTTTTCTTCTACTGCTTTAGTAGTATTCTTTTTCCAGATTGGTGCTATATGTTCCATCTTTCTTTCCCATTTTTCAGCAGAGAGATCAATTTTTGGCATGTTTTCACCAATAAATATTAAAAGCTGTATAACATATATTATTTTGTGGTCATATGGCTAGAAGTAAAGAAGTTAATGGTTCTAGATTTATTAAATTTAGAGTAAGTAACAAGATGTACATGCTTATAAAAGAAGTTGCAAATAGACTTGGTATTTCTATAAGTGAGACATGTAGAAGTGCTTTATACATATTTTTTATGAGTTTATTTACTGGTAAAAAAGAAGAAATAGAGAAAGAATTTTGGAGATACTATGAATCTAAAAAGACTACTCGCAATAGTGTTTGATGTTACGTCTTTTATGATACTACTTCTTACCTTACTTATAATTAGATGGCAAAATCTACATCTAGCTGAAGTTTGTAAGCCATATACTGAAGAATACTGTTATGCATACTGTTTTAATCAAAGCATAAATGCAATAAATATTAGTGCTAGTATACTAAAGGAAAACATTAATACAAATATTTCATTAGTCTTTAACCAAACAGGTAGTGTAAAGTAAGTAGATAAAAGAATTATTGCTAGGATAAATGCAAACAGTCTAAATAATACTTTCATCATCTTCTTCTCACCAATACATATATTATTCCTATAAGTAATAAAAGTCCAAATATTACTCCAACAATCATTAAGTTTCTATGTATTGGATCTGGATTACATTGATTAAGTACAGTATCACATCCATACCTACATTCTCTAATTTCAGTACTATTTATGTCAAAACAATCATTACCAATACAAACATGCCTTGTAGTATAGATCTTTAAGTGAGTCTCATTTATACATTCTTGTGGATCGTCTAGAGTAACACCACTTACTTCCATCATTTTAAAAAATTTCCAAACTTCTTTTGGTAAAGTTTTCATTCCTTGAGTAATATTTCCTGTAATATCGACAGTAATGTTTATACTTGCGTTTTGTACAAGATTATGAATATCATTCTGAAATTCATTAAGTGCATCACTTACAAAAAAAGTCTTTCTTGCATAAATTGTAAATGTTTTATTGTTTATTACTGTTTTACATTTAACAACTTCTAGATAAGTGCCTGTTTGATTTGGTACTGTAAATTCAGCATAATAAACACCAGCAATAGGATTGTATGAAAGGTTTAATGTTCTATACAAACTCATATCTGGATAGAAAATGTAGGCAGTACAGTTACCAACTCTTGGATTACCCCATGTATCTTGTAAAACTGCAATTAAGTTTGCTTTTGTACTCTTGAAGTATGTTTGTGCATAAACAGTTGTTATTATTAAAAATAATGAAATAAAGAATAATAATTTTTTCATAATTTTACTATTATATACAAACTTAATAAACTTAATGATATAATGCTTGCAGTTATTAAAACTAAGCCAAGATGGTATTGTATTGCTGGTTCTCTAATAAAGAATCCTTGTGCGTTAATCTTTATTCCTTGAAGTCTAAGTATTTCACCACTTACTCCTATATCAACTGCCCATAATCCAAACATTCCGATTGCTACACATACTACAACAATTGAAGATAACAAGTACTTGTCTTTCATGATATTATACTCACCTCTGGAGTTTCATTGCTTGGAATGCTAACTGTCTTTTTCATTTCAACATGAATTTCTCCACCACCTCTTAATTCTGTAATGTATTGAGAACTTGGAGTATATCCTTCAAGCTTTAATTCATCTATGCACAATCTTTGAAATGGATTTAAGACTGAACCTTCAAACTTAATGCTTACAGTATTGTCTTGGATAAAACAAGATACATTATCATTTATTGTGTTTGCAACAACAGGATGGTAATAGTTTATTTTGTTTGGCAATAACTTCCAATTGTTGTTGCAGAAATCATAAGCATACATGTTTATTACATCTTCTTCGTATCTTCTCATATTGCCTATAAAAACTACATCTAGCTCTCCAGTGTCACTGCTTACTTCTGTAAAGTTGAAAATGGCTTCAATTTCTCTATTTTTTGGATATATTTCATAACAAGTTCCGTCTAGCAAGTAAGTTTCATACAAATGGTTAATTGTTTCTCCTATTTCTACTTTAACACCACTAGCATAGTAAGTTGTTAAATTGTTTGGATATTCACACCTAATGCTTAACATATAAACTCCTTCAGTTTCTGGTGCAATAAAATCATAGTAATATAAGCCATCAGTTCCTAAAGGTTGCATTAATGAATCATATGCAAAGTAAGTGTTATCTGGATAAAGTATTGTAACTTTACAAACTGCATTGTTTACTGGATCAAAACCATTTCTAAGTATTTGAACAAATGTTCTTCCATTTGCTCCTGGACTGTATTCTGTACCACCAATTGTTATTCTATGGAATAAAGTAACATGAGTAAGGATGTATAGAACTACTCCTACTGTAATTATTATACCAGCTACTATGCTAAGTACTATTAACTTATTCATAGTCTCACGTAAATGGAAGTACAGATCCTATTGCTTTAATTACTTCAACTATTAACTTAATTATAATATAAACAAGTACAGCTATAAGAATTGTTAGAACAACTGAAAGAAATTTTGCACTACTACTTACTGATGCTAAACTAAAAATATATGCTAGATAAGCTCCTGCACATCCTAGTAGTGCAAATGCATCAGTCCAACTTCCTGTAAGATTACATTTTGGTGGTTCTATTCCAGTCTCACTATAAAGAAGTGATGGACCACCTAGCCAAACTATTGAAAGAAAGAAAGTAATGAAGAAAAAGAATCCTAGAAGAAATCTCCACTCACTCACTTAACCACCACCTTTTTGCCATATGTAGAAGATTAGTAATCCAATTCCTGTTGCGATTATAAGGATTAACCATGCTGGATATATTCCTGCTATAGTAAATATTCCTATCCATACTAACATACTTATTCCAAAAGCTCTTGCATCTCCTTGTGCTAGTTTTGTTACAAATCCAGATAGTATTAATCCAAACACTGTTACCCAGAATTCTAGACTTACAAATGGTAATGCCCAATCTATTCCTAACTCTTTCCATTCAGTAGCATTTATGAAAGGTGGAATATGTAATGGTGTAGTTACATTTACTGGAGTAGGTGGTACATATTTACAGTCTTGTGGACATGTTACATAATTTTCTCCATACTGTGGTTCACATATTCCATTTCCACATGTAGTAGCTTCAGTACTTATATTTCCAATACAATCATACCATATGTTTTGACTTACACCACCTTCCTCATAGTCAATATGCAAAGTTACAGAATCTGTACATACTTGACCATCACTACTTACTACACTTACTTGTATTTTATGATCACCAGCAAACAATTGAATTCTTTCTGCAATATCAAAAGGTGCATCAATGTTGTATTCTTCATTAGTACATTGCTCTCTACTGTAATCATACCAACTTACGTAATATGGCTTTGCCCCACCTTCAACATGTAGTATTGCTTGAAGTATGTTCTTGTTTGTATAATTACCTAAAATTGTAAGGTTACATACTAATGGTGGACCTGGTGCAGCTCCTGTAAGTTCTATTGTCTCAAAATTGCTTGCATATCTATAGCTTATATCATCTTCTGCCTTTACAAAAATATAATAAGTATCTGGATTAAATCCTACAAGAGTAAAGTTATATGTACATGTACTATTCTCTGGTAAATTATCACATGCTATCCAATCTGCAACTACTGTACTATCTCTTTGAATTTCCATATGAATTGTGTAAGGTGGATGTCCACCATAGATATTTGTTGTTTGTAATGTAAATTTAGTAACTTGAGTACCCATATCTGGAGTAACAGTAATAGTAAATGGTTGAATTCCAGGTACTGCTTGTACAGTTACGTTATTTGTATAAAGTACTTCATTATCTGCATCTATAACTTTCATGTAGAAAGTCCAGTTTCCTTCACTAACTGCAGTTCTTACTGAATAAACATCATCTGTTATACCAGATTCATGTCCTGTAGTTTGTAATTGACCGTTCAATATGTAATAAAGATAAACTTCATAAGGTTTAGCAAGATTACTTGTATAAAGAGTTAGATCTATTTCTCCAGGTGCATAAACTACTTCTGGACTAACTTCTAGCTGAACTGTTTTAGCACTTGTAACTGTAAATGTTTCAGTGTTTGTATAAATTGTATCTCCATCAGCATCTATTATTGTAGCATTTACATCATATGTACCAACACCAAACTGACTTCCATAAGCTTCAAAATCTACTGTATCTGTATTTACATTATTTGCTTCTGCTATGTATATTAAATTGTTAGTTGCAGTATCATAGAAATGCCATGTAACATTGTAAGGAGTAGTTGCAGTAGTTGTTACAGTAAATGTAAATATAGTATTTGATCCACCAACAGTTGGACTTACTGTTAATGTAGCATTTTTTCCAGGAGCAGGAGAATAAAACTGATCTAAACCAACTTCACTTGTATCGTAAGTTTCACCACCATTAGCGGTAAATGAATAAGTACTTTGTACAAAAACTGTACCACTACATGGAATTGGAATAGTACATTCTTTAACATTTGTACATGTATATTGATGATCACATGCTGTAGTTGATGTTAAATTTTGCTCTGAACCTACTAAATAAGTTACATTGTATACATGTGTTTTTATCACTAAATCATCAATATACATATCACCATACTTCATATAGAATCTAATAGTAAGATTACCATCACTTAATGAAATTCCACTTACAGTATGTGAGTTTGCTTGTGTATTAATATATATTTCATTCTGTAAAACTTTAAATTCTAAAATACCATTACCTCTTCCATTATTATCTGAAATTGTTGGAAATTCATCACCATAAAACGTATATGGCCATGAAGAAGAAAATTGCCAAGTATATTTACACTTTATATATTTTCCAAATAATTCATATATAAATACTGTACTGCTACTATATCCACCAACATAGTAAGTATACTTAATATCGTAATATCCATCTGGTAAATAAAATTTACTTCTTATATCACTATTACCAACTCTTAATGCAGTCCCATTACAATAATAACATGTATCTGTCAATAAATTTCCTGTATATGCATACCATCTATCAGCTACATTACTTTCAAAGTTATCGTAAATATTTATATAAATACTATTATCGCTTGCACTTTCTATATTTGGATTTCCATAATACATGTAAACTGTTACATCACCATTTGCTGGTAAGTATGGTAGCTTTAAATAAACTTCTGTACTTCCAGTTCCACATGTTGAATTCTCTAAGTAGTAAGGAATATATGTACCATCCAAGCTAAATCTTATATCTCCACAATCACTTCTCATTTTTCCTTCAAATATTGGTGTTTGTGTATCTACTGTAATTTTTACAACCACATCTTTATAATCTACATTATCAGGATTATGAATAGTAATTGGTTTTCTGTATGAAAATTGTATTGAAGAAGTATTTACTTGATAGTCCATTGGAATTTCAGTATTATGAAAAGCTTTTATAACCATATTATTTCCTTCTATAAATAATTCTGGTCTAGGATCACCTACTCCATTTGTATCAAATAAATAACGTCCACCTATACTCCAGAATACGTATCCATCTTTCTTTGGTATAAAAGGATAATCTGCATGATCACTCCATGTGTATGTTATGTAGAAATCTTCTGTATAATCACTACATGTTCTTGTTCTATCAACATGATCAATTACTACATCTACTTCTTCACAACCGAATACATCCCTCATATAATTCAAGTCCAAGAAATATGTACTAACATCTCTTCCAGTACATTGTCCATCTGCAACTACGTGATAAACTTTATATTTACTATAATCATTCTTACAATAAACTCTTAATTCTGCATCAAATCCGCCATAATCGCTGTAAACTACTAGAGGTAAGTAACTGTTTTTTATGTTAAAAGTTACATTTATATTTGACTTTACACTATCTTCTTGTTGATGATATATTAAGTAATTATCTATACTTGTACCAACTGTATAGCTTAAAAAGAATTTAGGAATAGTTCCTTGAGCTTCTATATCCATTCTATAGCTTGTACCATCGTTATATATATCTCCAAATCTGTACCACTTCCATCCATTATCAAAAACTAATAAGTAGAATTTATCATCATAGAAAAGTTTCAAGTATTTACCTGTAATACCCAAATCAATACTTCTTGTATAGCTTATGTATGTACCATCCCAATGATATACCCATTCATACAAGTGATTATCACTTGTTCTATGTACTATTATTATTATGTCTCCATAAACTGTTGGATCTCCATAGAAAATTGCTACTGCATCATCTATATCTGTAAATGGCGCATTACTGAAATCAAAAGCCATACTACTTAAAGGACCCATACTACCAAAAATACCAAACCATGTACCATTAAGTTTTGCTAGAATAAATGGTTTTACATCACTAGGTAATTCTCCTTGTACTTCTCCAAGATTTAATAGAACATTACCCCACTCGTAAGTACTATTCATTAAAGTACTTGTACTTTGTAATGTTTCATTTGTAGAAAGTTTATATGTTAAATCAATCATATAGTTATGTCCTGGAGAAAAAACCTTCATCAGAGCAATGTCACCACTAACATCATAAATGAATAGATCGTATTGACCAGTTACGTAAGTACCAGTAACTGGTATATCGTTTACATCTTTTTGCTGTGTAGCTGTATTGTATCTAAAAATTCTAAAAACTCCTTCTCCACTATCTTTTACAACAAAGAAAGCATAACCCTTCCAATCTCCATAAGTCCAATATCCAAATTTAGAATACATACTGTAACTACTAACTCCATTACTTAGTATATCTAAAATACTAAAGTTTGCAACTACATATGGTATATCATCTAGATTTTCTATTATTCTTGGATTATAGGAGTAAGCTAGAACAGAAGGTACTAAAAGCAAAAAAGCTAAAAATAGGAGTAGTTTTCTCATAATTTTTTGTTATACTGTAAGCTATTTATTTTTTTAGCTTATTATTACTAGGCTTGCACTTGCTGTTTCATTCATAAGAGTTAATGTTTGAGATACGTGGAATGCTTTACTTGCACCTAGAATTCTTACATGCCCACCAAATAGAGGTACTTGACATTGTACATATGCTTCATATACTCCAATTTGATCAAATGGTGTAGTAAAGCTATAATACCAAGATCCAGGAGCACCACCTTGAGTCATGTTACCTTGAGCAAATATTGTTTTATCTGGATAGTAGATTGTAACATTACACCAGTCTGCACTTATAGGTTGACCAAATACATTCTGTACTTTTACTATTACTTGAGCAGGTTCTCCTTGTTGATACTCTGTTCCTGATACGAATACTAGCTTAGATCCATCACCTCTTACGTAAACACTATACACTGAACCTATTACTAGTGTTAAACCTACCAATAAACTAAAGAGTAAAGCTTTTTTATTCATAATTTATACTTAGATTCCTGATTTAAATTTTTTGTAGTCTTGATAAATTATATAAATTACAGCTATTATTCCAATCACAGGATATAAAAAAAGTATCCATGAGTAACTTCTATCTGGAAGAAGTAAGGCAACCTTAACTGAAACTACTAGCAATAGGTATAGAAGAAAGTATACGATTACGCTACCAATTATAATGTCTTTAATCATAATTATAATTTGTTTTATACTTTTAAACTTTCTTCTATCCTTTTGCTATATTCGATTGCTTGTTGTTTAGTTAAGCCTTTTTCTTTCATTAAATAATGTAACCACGCTGGATTTTTGTAAACTGGAATATACTTTTTTCTTAAAGCTTCTTCCTCACTACCCCAATCAATTTCTACAGGATTTTCATAAGTATCATAAATTGCAAAGATTGGTTCAGTATTAAAGTAGAAAGGTCTTTGCATAGATGCAAAGCTTGGTTTAGGTCCATTAAAAACTAGTACTCTACAATAGCTATTATCTACACTTAATTGAGGATAAAAAATTAAATCTGTAACATCTCTTATTCTTTTATCTACTTGATGCAAGCTTTGAGTAGTATACGCAATCGTAACATGCCTCTTTCTACTTGCTAGTAAAATTCTATTAATAATTTCTTGTTTTTCCTTTCTTCCTTTACCAATAGTTCTTGAGTTTAACCACTTCCACAACTCATCTCCTGCAAAAAATTTTTCTTTAGGATTTAACTTTTGTTTAAAACTAACTTTTTCTGGAATCATTTTCTTTAAATGTTCAATTGTTTCAACTTTATAGAATGGAATACCATAGATTGTAATGTTACTCCAAATTTCTCTTTTCTTTAAGTAGTAGTTATTCCAAACCATGTAAGCTAAAGTTAGAGTTTTACCTTCTCCTAAAGCACCAACTATACCTACTAATACCATTTAAACACCTAAAATCTTCTCAACTTCTTCAATAAGTTTTACTAACTTCTTACCTTTTTCTGAAAGTGTCCAGTATTTCTCTCTATCTTCTATTCCATCTTCCTGTACTAATCCTTTTTCTCTTAAGTAACGCATCGCTATAAAGTAGCCTAAAGTACTTTTGTAAATTTTTTGTGATTTTCTACTTATTCTTCTTTGCTTCATTAGTTTAAGTAAATCAATTAAGTTTTTGTTTATTAACATATTAAGTTCCAGCATCTAGGAGCTTTGTTTTTTGTTTCTGCTCCCTTCCCTTTAGTATTTCTACTAGTAAGTCTAGTAAAGTTATTTCATCTTTTCTTTTCTTTTCATCATCTTCAAGTATAGGTTTTGTCTCCATAATTCAAATCTTCAAACCAGCAAATAAATCTTTTACACTTTTTGGCTTAACTCCTACACTACCACCTGCCATACCAACTGTTAAAGCTATTTCCCTTCTTCCTAATCTATATCTACTTACTCTTAACCTTAAGAATTGCTGTACAAAAGTTTTCAATACTTTTATCTTTAACTCTTTACCCCATGTAAGTAATGCACTTAAAGCTATAATTTCTTCATCGTTAAGATCACTAAACAATTCTATTTTTTCAGGTTGAGTTAATTCTAGTAAAGACTTTGCTAAAGCTTCTTCTTGTCCCAAAGGTCTATCTTTTAAAGGGCTAGCTCTCATCTTATCAATCCCATCATATACAGTGTTGTTACTACAGCTATAGCACCAATAATTACACCAAAAATAATATTAAGCAATCCTATTCCTTTCGATACCTTAAGCATTCCACCTAGAATTCTTAAATTTAAACTTCTATAAAGAGCATCTGGAGTAAGTTTTTTATCTTTTTCAATTATTATTGTTTCAACAACTTTTCCTTTTTCCTTTTTAGTTTCAAGCTTTGCTGGATATATACTTTTGTGATGTATAATATAAAGAGGAAGAACACCAAAACCAGACTTTATTTTTAAACTATTTTTATCCTTTTCACCAACATAAAAACTTTTATCTTCAAAAGTTAAGAAACCATCCTTAAGTTCTGCATTCTTTAGCTCTACAATATCACTAGAGTTAAAGTAAAGTACCTTTACTCGCATGTATATAATTTGTTATTATATATTTAAAATTTTAAGGTTGGAAAGAAATGAACAAACAAAACAGTGAACTATAAAACAGTAACAGAATCCTAACCACTGTATTCCAATTTCACAGTAGCTTTTAAGGTTGGAAAGGGAAATCAGGTGAGTAGTAAGCTATCAAGTATTCAGAGTAGCTAAGTAGGAATCATGTTTAAGACTAGTCCTTATTTCCCTTCAAAAAAGAAAAAAGAAAAAAAGTTTAAGCTAGCTTGATTCCGAATGCTTCTCCAACTACTTTTGCTATACCAACTGCAACTACTAAACCAATTATAATTCCTAGTATCAAGCTACCAATTACTCCCCCAACACCAAGTTGGGATAGGCTTGCTGATGCATTTACTATGTATCCTACCATTGTTGGTACTAATGCTGTTGCTGCTATTGCGAAAGCGAATAGGAATACTAACCTATAGAATGCATGAAAACTCATCTCAGGCATACTTCCACCTTTAATTTTATATTTAGAAGAAGTATTTAAAAAGAAGTATTAAATTCCTCTTTAGATACTTCTTTTAACTCTCCATTCACTACTTTGTACTTCTTTTTAAACAAAACATTCCATTTTTTAAGGTTACTCTTTACTCTTCTCCAGTTAAAAATCTCCCTTCTCCAATCTGAAAGAAGTAATAATTGAAGAAATACTATATCTTTGTCATCTAGCTCTACATTTGTTTCAAACCTTATATATACATGAAAGCCATTTTTTGTTTTTACTTGTTTAACATCCTTTAACTTTGCACCTAGTAAAGTTCTAACTACCATAAATCTTTTACCAATTTCTAACATTTTTCTTGGTCCTAAACTTCCATCTATATCAAGCTTTAATTCATATATCATTCTACTCATCCTCATATAACTTTGGATTACAATATGGACTATCTTTTTCACATTTTGGTAAAGGCTTTCCTACACCAACAGACCAAAATGCACATTGTCCATCAATATAATAAACGCACTTCTTAACATTCACTCTATCACCTCTATTGCAAGAACTATTATAAACTTCCTAGTTATATCAAACTCTTGAAATGTTATACCATCTCTACTTACTCTAAGTACTGCTTCTGTACTTTCTGGAAACTTTGAGTATTCATATTCGTAACCCCATTCCATATATTCATCAAAAAGATCTCTTGAAAAAGGATGCTTACTTAATGCTGCTGCAATTAAAGCTTTCCTTACTTCATTTACTTGATAATCGTCTAATGGTTTTTTTGTTGTAAAAGTTGCATATATCTCAACTGCTATAGGATGGTCTTCTCTTTTCTCTTCAACTCTTCTTCTTTCTAACATAAATAAAAACTCTCCTAAAGTTTTAATACCATAAGGAATTCTCCATCTAGCTCTTCTTATAGGTTTATAAATTGTATGACCCCATACTGTATTTATTACATATGGAAAAACTAACTTTTTAGGATCTATCATTCATACCACCTAAACAAATATTTTTAAAAGGACAGTATTTACATCTAAAACCTACTTCTCTATCAGGTACTATATATTTAACTAAAGAATAATGTAGTGCGATAGCTCTCTTTACTAACTGGTCAAAAAACTCCTTTTTGTATTTTATTTTAAATATTTTATATCTATAATTTTTCCTATCTATATATAATAAATAACCTTCTTTAAGTCCAACAAGTCCAATGTAGAAATTTAACTGCATTATATGCTCTGGTTTTGGTTCTTTTATTTTATCTAAATCTGCAGTAGTCTTTACTTCAATAAGCATTACCTCTTCTTTTGTATCTGAAATTTTAACTGTAATTATGTTATCGTATCTTCCTTCAATAAGTACATTACCAATCTGATAAGATAACTTTTGCTCACTACTTACTTCTATTCTATATTTAGTACCATTAACATCTATTTCATTAACACTTTTAAGAACTTCTGCTAACCATTCATGCATTACTCTACCAGACTCCATTAGAAGAAAAGTACTTAAGTCTATTTTTTCTCCAACTTTGTAAAAATAATAGAGTTTTCTTAAACACATCGAAAGCTCACTAACATAGTAAACTCCAATCTTTCTTTCTTTTATATTCTTTCTTATATACTCCTCTATTATTATATTAAGTAAATAATCCAACATTATGGGGGATGGCTAGCTCTTTTCGGGCTTGTTGGATGCTAGCCATCTATCCCCTTTTAACAACTATCCTCGTACATAAGTTTGGACATTCAATAATAAATTTGTTATAAGTTTCTGTTACTCTTAACTTCTCTCCACAGTAATTACATCTTGCTTGACTTAAAAAATAAAAAAGAAAAAGAGGCTTTACCATGTTATCACAATAGGAATCTATAGAATCCTCTTGCATCAACTCTTAGTTGTACCTTTTTACCTACTAGATCTTTCACTTTTCTTACACCATACTTTTGCATTAACTTGTATAGATTACTTCTTGGATGTAGTACTTTTCTCTTTAATGAGTTTTCTCTTACAAGTATACTTACTTCTATTTCTGCATCATTTAGTTTTACTGTAAATGGTATTCTGTAAGAAGTACCAAATCTTGTTTCTACTTTTACTGGATCTTTTATTCCTGTTATTGTTCCCTCTACTACTTCTCCTAGTGCTTCTAACTCGTCTATCTTTATTTCTTCTATCTCCATGTTCTCCATACATATATATAACAGAAAATTATATATAAGTTACTGTTATCCCTAGCTATATAGTTTTAATACTTACAGAATTTCCAAACATCTTCTTTAATACAAAAGATATACCTAATGCCATAGTACTGTTGCCTGGTATCTTTATTACTGTTTTACCATCTATATATTCTGCATTTTTAAACTGTTTCTTTATTTTTTTATACTGGTCGTATGTACTCTTTACTTCTATAATGATCATACTACTTCTTCTAACTTCTTTACCATAGATCTTACTATAGGTTTAACCCAGTAACTATACTCTGCTGGATGTTTTTCCTTTATATATTCAAGAATAT
>Ga0190308_1000463_pt1 | contig 12988 bp, 14 predicted proteins | sample 48700756_MG_FD_165050 | JGI IMG/M metagenome (GOLD analysis project Ga0190308, IMG submission 165050) | Hydrothermal vent sediment bacterial communities from Southern Trench, Guaymas Basin, Mexico - 4870-07-5-6_MG | ecosystem: Environmental > Aquatic > Marine > Hydrothermal vents > Sediment ...
CTCTTTTTTCCTATTTAACGTATATTTAACTCTAGATATTATACCTAAACTTAAGAGCAATAGCTGAAGTCCTTTAATGAATTCTTTGGAGTTACTCTTAAATGTTATCCTATAATAACGATCAATCGACCCGTCTCCATCAAGATACCCAGATAAAAATGCAGCTATTACTGAAGGTTTACTTCTATATATTAACTCTGGCACTCTTATTGTATCTGAATATTCTTTTGATAACTTATTTAGCTTTAGAAATTCTGCGATTTCTATGCTAGAAATTCTTACCGTAACTTTATTTTGTTTTTCGTTTAAATACTTTCTAGGTTTTATTCCAAATACTTTCTTTATTTTCTCAGTAATATTTTTCAATATCTCTCCTTCAGAATTTTTATTTAAATATATGTCAATTTGCACAGATCTGATATTATCATTATAATATCTATATCTTATGTGCCCGTCTGCATACAATAATCCTATTATATATGCTAGATCTTCATCTAATTTACTAGGTAAATTAACGTTAGCCCTACCTTTATGCACTATCTTAGTATTTAGTTTTTCATAGTCCTTATCATATTTAGGAGGTGTTAATATATATAGATAATCACCGGTCTTTAAGTTTTTAAGTGGGGTCAGATGCATATTTCCTTCTTTATCGATTGTCAAGAATTTATGTTCTTCAGACACGTAAACATCATATCCGTCTTCTGTCACTATATGATATAATTTCATTTTACCGTTATCATATCTCTCAATAATATCTTTATATCCTTCATGTGTAGCGACTCTAGTATTGTGCTTATTCCTAACTAAGTCTTTAACTCGTATTAATCCCTTATCAGTAAATATTCTGGTGTCTCCGTGGAAACATGCCACTCCACTCGTGGAGAATACGATATCTCCTTCAGGCCTTAATTTACTATAGTTGATCCCTATTCCACCACCTGATTTAAATATTAGAGCCGCGTCTTTAGCCGCGTCCATAATCGACTCTATACTATCATCTATCCCTAGTACGAAGCATGCAGATAGCTGTCCTAACCTTGTTCCAGCGTTAAATAGGGTTGGGGAGTTAGGCATAAGTTTCTTTGTGATCATTAGGTTATAGTATTTCAGGAATAGTCTGCTATAATCATTAAACTCACCATTTTTAAGCATCTCCAGGAACTCACTCCAACTCTTCTTCATCATACCCTTCTCATTAAGCTCATCGTATAGGCATTTCATCCTCTCTAAATGATATTTATTCCAGGTTACTCTCGAGCCGTCTGGTAGGGTGAATCCAAGCCTATTATCATATTCATCTGGATCGAATATATCCTTCTTATGAATTTCCTGAAACCCCTCCTTATCAAATATTCTCTCATCATATAATATATCTGGTATCACGATTAACATCGCCACACGCTGGAACATCTGCTTGGGGCTTTCGATAACCTTACCCTTCTCATCCTTCAGTAGATATCTGCTTGCAAGTAATCTAATTGAGTTTAAGCTAAACCTTTTATCAACTTCGTCAAGATAGTCTTTATTAAGTAATAGCATCTTCTCCTTCCTAATCTTCTCCCTCTCCTTCCTATAAAGTATGTATGCCTTCGCAACTTCATACAAATCATACTTTACAAGTGCAAACTCAACTATATCCTGGATCTCCTCTACATGGGGGGTCTTCTCAACTCCATACTTATCCTTCAAGACTTCTAGAACGTATTTAGTGACCTTCCTAAGCGTTTTTTCATCGTATTTACCTACGCTGATCATAGCTTTTTTAATAGCGTTTTTAATTCTATTTGAATCGAATTCTACTATCCTACCATCCCTCTTAATAACCTTTTTAATAGGATACTCTTGACTAGACATCTATAAAAAACCCCTCTCTACTTTAATTTATGTCTAATCTAAAATATATTAGGATTCTCTATACATGAATGCCTCAAAATAATTACTTTTATTTAAAAAGAATTTATGGGGATTATTATGGCTTATATGTAGATAGAACCTCTTCCTCGGGTGGAGGAGGTTTAATCAATCCACTTTTAACAAGAACCTCCAAGGATTTCCTTGCCTCGCTAATTATCCTAACCGCCCTCTCCCAGAGCTCCTGCCTACTGGGCTTGATCCTAGCTACACCCTGTTTAATACTCTGTAGTGCCGCTGCTACAGCTTCCCTAGGATAGACCTCCCACTCCTCCATAGTGGGTATGATATAATCTTCATGAATACCCTTCTCCTCAGCGAATTCGGCTAGAGCCTTCGCCGCAGCTACACACATCTCATCAGTAACCGTCCTAGCCCTAACATCAAGTACTCCTCTAAATATAGCCGGGAACCCAAGGCTATTATTAACCTGGTTAGGGAAGTCTGATCTACCGGTTGCAACAATCCTCGCTCCCGCCTCTTTAGCCTCCCACGGCCATATCTCGGGAACCGGATTGGCACATGCAAATAGGATTGCGTCGTCGGCCATCTGCGCTACCCACTCCTTCTTAATTACACCAGGACCTGGCTTAGACATCGCTATAACTACATCCACATCTTTCATAGCCTCGGGTATTCCCCCTACCCTATTCTCTGAATTAGTCTTTTCAGCCCATTTAGCCTTCCAAGGATTCTTCTCCCTTTCCATAATTTCATCTACCCTATCCTTAGTAAGTATCCCCTTACTATCAACAATAATCATATTTCCAGGCTTTGCCCCAGCTAATTCAAGTACATCAGCTATCTTGATATTCGCCGCTCCAGCTCCAATCAAAGTAATTGACGCCTCATCCAACTTCTTACCCACGATTTTTAATGCATTCATTAACCCGGCTAGAACAACCGTGGCCGTACCCTGCTGATCATCATGCCATACAGGTATATTAAGTCTATTCCTAGCCTCCTCAAGGATGTAGAAGCATTTAGGCTTCGCAATATCCTCTAAATTAATACCGCCGAAGGTAGGTTGAATCCACTCTAAAAACTTTAGTATATCATCTGGATTCTGTGTATTAGTAACTAATGGAAACGCATCTACACCACCTAGATATTTAAAGATTAATGCCTTACCCTCCATAACAGGTAATCCTGCCTCAGGACCAATATTTCCTAATCCGAGTACCCTTGAACCATCACTAACAATTGCTACATAATTCCATCTACTTGTATATTCAAATGATAAGTCCTTATCTTCTTTAATTAGTTTACATGGAGCAGCTACACCAGGTGTATACCATATATCAAAGTCATGTAGATCCCTCACAATACATCTAGGCATAGTCTGGACTTTACCACTATAGAACTTATGGTATACGGGTGATAACTTAGCAGGTTTCTCCGCCTTCTCAATCAGTTTCTTAACATCCTCCTCTTTCATAAAAATTACCTCTGTATTATAAAAGGTGCTACGATGCCATAGAATTTCTTATATACAATAGATTTATGTATATACAATTAAATTTTTTCGGTTATAACCTAATAACCGCTTTTAGCATTGACATATACCACATTAATGATAGTATATGAAGCCATATAGCAGCTAAACTGACCTAGTTAAACTAATATTAAATATCATGTTATATAACAATGTTAATACTAGAGTAACGAGTTATCTATACCTACTTTAAAAGTATTAGAAAAATAGTATATTGTGGTATATTTTTGATGTCGACGAAGAAGTTAGGTGACTTAATATATACCCCCGGAATCCGCAAGTGGTGAGGCTGTCTTGGAGGTAGAGTCTCATACACCTAAAATAGAGGCGCCAGATACTGTGAAGGTGGGTGAGACTATTGATGTTAAGATAGTAATTGGTCCGCATCTAAATACGGTGCAATACTCTATCAGATGGATTGAATTATATTTCTATAAGGAGGGTAGGGCGTTCAACCCTATTCTGCTGGGTAGAGTAATGTTTATTCCAGAATATACTGAGCCTGAAGTTATGTTTAGAGTTAAATTAAGGAAGTCTGGCTTACTATATACTATAGAATACTGTAATTTATATGGATTATGGGAGGGTAGGAAAGAGATTAAAGTTGAATAGCTCTATAACTATTTTTATAATTCAAGTCGAAGGCTTTTTTAGTAATATCCTGATATAATATATAGAAGATGAGTAAGGAAGATTCAATTAATATAGAACTTCCTAAGACGCTATATAATAGAATTATAAAGCTATCACAGGAGTTGGGGATAGATGATGTAAATGAGTTTATAATAGACCTTATAAGGGATTCAGTGAGTAGGATTGAAATGGATTTAGGGAGGGAGGAGTATTCGGAGGAGGAGATTAATCGCATTAAAGAGAGGCTTAGAAGTCTAGGCTATTTAGAGTGATTTAATATGGTATCTAAACCACATGGAGGTAGGCTAGTTTCAAGGGTTGTTGAAGGTGTACGTAGGGAGTATAGGCTCAGAGAGGCTGTCGAGTTACCTTCGATTGATCTAGACGACACTAGATATAGAGATTTAGAGAACATCTCTTTCGGAATATATAGTCCATTAACCGGCTTCATAGGTAGCGAAGATTTAAACAATGTATTAAATAATATGAGGCTTTCAAACGATCTTCCATGGACGATCCCAATTATATTAGATGTGGATGAGGATACTAGAAGTCTGATTAAGGAGGGTGATGAGATAAGTCTAAGGTATCGTGGTAAATATGTTGCATTGATGAATATCGAAGAGGTATATAAATTTGATAAGAAGTTGTATGTAGAGAAGGTCTTCAAGACTAGAGACCCTAATCATCCTGGCGTGGCTAAGGCATATAAATATAATGAGTATTTAGTTGCAGGTGATATAGAGCTGATTGATAGGGTGTTAGATGACTATGAGAATTATTTTCTAACTCCGAAGGAGACTAGGGTGTTATTTAGGGAGCGTGGATGGAAGACTATCGTAGGTTTTCAGACTAGGAATGCGCCGCATCTAGGCCATGAATATATTCAGAAGACTGCATTAGCATTTGTAGACGGATTATTTATAAACCCTGTTATAGGTAGGAAGAAGCGTGGAGATTATAGGGATGAGGTTATTCTCGATGCATATAAAACACTTATAAGCCACTACTACCCGAGAAATAGCGTTGTATTAAGTATTGTCAGGTATGAGATGCGGTATGCAGGTCCTAGAGAGGCTGTTCACCACGCTATTATGAGGAAGAACTTTGGATGTACACACTTTATAATTGGGCGTGACCATGCCGGAGTAGGTAATTACTATGGTCCGTATGAAGCCCAGGAGATATTCTATGAATTCCCTGATTTAGGTATGATACCACTCTTCTTTAAAGAATTCTTCTACTGTAGGAGATGTGGAGGTGTAGTCAGTAGTAAAACATGTCCCCACGACCCGGAGAATCATATTTATGTAAGTGGTACTAAGATTCGGGAGGCTATTAGAAAAGGTATGAGGCCGCCTCCCGAGATGATGAGGCCTGAGGTGGCGGATGTTATATTATCATATGATAATCCATTTATAGAGTAGGTTTGTAATGCCAATCAGAAACCTTGTTGAAGGTTCTAAAATTCTATTGATATTTCATTGGGATACCGATGGAGTAGCATCTGCGGCATTATTAAAGAAGTATTTAGGTCATAAAACCAAATTATATACACCGTTAATAGGGCTCTACACACTTAAATACGTTAGGTCAAGTATATGCAAAGACGTGGATAATGTTTTAATAGTCGACTTCGGGGTGTCGAACGACGATGTAAAGAGGTTTATTAGTAAGTGCAGTAGAAATACGTTGATTATAGACCACCATCATAGAAGACAGGATCCAGATCTAAATATAATACCATATTTCATAGATTCAGAGCCATATCCAGCTACTTCATTATTGATATCAGATAACTTAAATATCGAGTATAATCTTCTATCTATAATCGGTATTGTAGGAGATTATGGAGAAGCAATATATAACTCTAAATACATGGAATTGGTTGAGGATGTTGGTAGGAAATATGACATGGATATTGAAGAATTGATTATGTTATCTAATTTAATAGACTCTAATTATATGAGCGGCGATAGGAGAAAAGTTGTTAAGGCCGTTGATATACTAATTAAATATTTCGATAAACCCAGAGAGTTATTGAATTACACCCCTTGGATTAGACAATGTAATGATATCATGAAGGAAATAGATAAATATACTCATGTTCCCCCCAAGAAAGTGGGTTCGAATATATATTTTCTTGAAATAAACTCTAAATATTTAATAACTTCATCGATTGGAAGGTCTTTAGCTAGAAGATATAGAGGGTCATATATAATTGTAGGGAGTCCGAGTCTACATAGGAACTATAGTCAGATATATGTGAGGATACATGGAGATAATAAAATTAACTTGAGTACTATAGTCGATAAGCTTGTCGAAAAGGGATTTTATGCAGGTGGAAAACCTAATGTATTTGGGGTCATAGTACCTAAGAGAAAATATAATTACTTAATTCAATGGATAATTAACGAGCTGAAAGGTAGATATAGTTATTAGCTGCTTATTCTCAGGTTTTATACTTAATCTAATGTATTTAAAGCTTCTGCAGAGTCAGTTAAACCTGGTTAGTATATGTGCATAGACACGAAAATAAAAATATATAATAAATATTTATGCATATGCGTAATTAGGATAACCATATAATATTAGGTTAACAAAAAATTTATTGGACAGTCTAATATTTCTGGGTGTCTCGGTATGCAAAAGAAATTGAGTGAAATGAGACCCGGAGAAGAGGGAATTATAGTAGGTTTTTCAAGGGGACCTAGTACATTATTAAGGAGATTATTAGATATGGGGCTTGTCAAGAATACTAGGATTAAAGTCATTAGGAATGCCCCACTAGGCGATCCGGTTGAATTTGAAGCACTTGGATATCCCATATCTCTAAGAAAGGAGGAGGCGAAATATATCATTGTGGAGGTGGGTCTATGACTCCACTCGGGTACTTGCCTGAGTGTCGATCTGGAGTTATAATTTACATTAGAGGCGGTAGAGGACTTGTTAGAAGATTGATGGATATGGGGTTAACATTAGGTACTTTAATACATATGATAAAATCTAGTGGACCGGGCCCTATCTTAATTGAGGTTAGGGGAAGTAGAATAGCGTTAGGAAGAGGCATAGCAATGAAAATATTTGTTAAGGAGGTTTAAGCATGGCTACTATAAGGAAGTTTATTAAAGTAGCGTTGGCGGGAAATCCTAATGTAGGTAAGTCAGTGATATTTAATAACCTTACTGGATCTAGGCAGCATGTAGGTAATTGGCCTGGAAAAACCGTAGATAAGAAGGAAGGTTTTCATAGATATAAAGATAAGGAGATCTATATAGTAGATCTTCCTGGTACATATAGTTTAACTGCATTATCTGTGGAGGAGGTTATTGCGAGAGAATATATTATATATGAAAAGCCTGACGTAGTTATAAATATAGTTGATGCATCAAATCTAGAGAGAAATCTATATCTCACATTGCAACTTATGGAATTGGGGGCAAAGATCGTTGTAGCATTAAATAAAATGGATCTAGCTGAGAAAGAGGGTCTAATTATAGATGTTGATAGACTTGAGAATGAGCTGGGTATACCTATAATCCCTACAGTAGCACCTAAGAAAATTGGTCTAGATAAGCTTATTAAGAAGACTGTTGAGGTAGCTGAATCACATAAATATTCTGGGAAAATTATTAGATATCCCTCTGAAATTGAGAAATATATTCAGTTATTAGAGAGTATTATATCTGAGACAGAGATAAGGAGGATATATAGGGTTAGATGGGTTGCTGTAAAGCTTCTTGAGAATGATTCCGACGTTATAGAGAAAATCTCTAAAGTCAAGGGTGGTGAGAAGGTTCTCGAGAAACTCTCTGAGATTAGACGTGATATCGAGAAGAAACTAGGGGATCCCGAGATCCTAATCGCAGATGCTAGATATGAGTTGATAAAGGATATAATTTCCAAGGCTGTTAAAGGAGTTAAGAAACTTACTGCTTCAGACCTTATAGACCATGCTATTTTAGATAAATATTTAGGCATCCCCATCTTCCTAACAATCTTATGGTGGGTATTCCAATTCGCTTTCATAGGTTCAGCACCATTTTGTGACTTCTTAGGGGATTTGTTTGTATATATTGGAACTTCGCTAGAGGGTTTAACTGGTATTCCATATATTGACTATCTATTATTTGGAGAGTATGGTATTATTCAGGGATTAGGCGCTATCTTAAGTTTTGTTCCTTTGATAATGATGCTATATTTTGCACTGGCATTATTTGAAGATAGTGGATATATGTCCCGAGCGGCTTTCGTAATGGATCGGCCTATGAAGAAACTAGGGTTATCTGGACGTACAATAGTGCCTATGATCATGGGACTTGGATGTAATGTTCCCGCGATATACGCTACAAGAATAATCCCAGATGAGAGAGATAGACTAGTCGCAATATTAACCAATCCATTAATAACATGTGGAGCTAGACTAGTGCTATTCTCAGCGATTGCAGCTGCATTCTTCGGTCCATTCGCCGGTGATGCAGTTCTATCTTTATATTTACTTGGATATGTAATGGTGTTTCTGGTTGCGATAGTTCTTAGAAATACTATTCTTAGGGGGAGGCCATCTCCATTCGTAATAGAGTTTCCAGTATATCAGAAACCATCTTTTAAGGTAGCTGTAGTTAGGATGTGGGATAGAGGTTCTCTATTCTTTAAGAAAGCAGGAAGTGTGATATTAATCGGTTTGTTAGTAATTGGATTATTAACAATTACAGATGCATCTACATTTATGTTCACCGATAATCCTGAGACTTCAATTATATCCGCTATAGGACGTTTCTTCCAACCTATATTTGTTCCTCTTGGCTGGGATTGGAGGCTTATAGTGGCGGCGATATTCGGATTCGTTGCGAAAGAAATTGTATTAGGCGCTTCTGCAATGTTATATGGAGTTGGTGAGGCTGAGATAGCTGATATGATGGCATCAATGTACGATCCAATCGATATATTTGGATACTTGACATTTATACAGCTTTATATTCCATGTATAGTAACAATTGCTGCGATTAAGCAGGAGACAGGATCATGGAGGTGGACTATATTCGCAGTAGTATATGGCATAATACTCGCATATATTGTTAATTGGCTGGTTTTAATAATTGGTCATGGAATATTCGGGTGATACAATATGAAGATCGTATATCCTGTCACAATTGTTATATCGTTTTTATACATCCTATATGGATTGATCCAGGTTTATAATGGATTTGTAGAATGGTGGCTTCCATGGACTGGACTAGAGAAAATTCAATTAGGTGTGAAACTCGCTGGTACATATATACCTAATTCATTTCCAGAACCGTTCTCAGGGATTTTTCTAATTGTTATAGGACTTGTATTCTTGAAAGCAGCGTATCTATATTTTAAGAGAGATGAGAAATATAGAGGATATCTATTAGTTGGTTGGATACTCGCTATAATGATGCTAGTATTGAATGTAGTAGTTATATTGGCCGATATTCTAGATACATATTATCCTCTACTATGGGGTGAAGAAGTTGAAGAAGGTTGGACGTTAGCTGGTGATGCATGGGGCATAGCGCCTCATCTTGTAATAGGGGTGATAGCATCTCCAATATATTTCGCAGTAAAGGATTTAATTAGAGAGCTTATTCCAGGGTAAGATCAGATTAAAATACTTGAACTGACAATAGTTAAATGTCGTTATCGGAATTTTTTAAGAGAATAGTTAGAAGATAAATTAGATTTAAAATAATATAAAAGGAATATAAAAATTCTATAGAGGTATAGCTATATATGAATACAGTTAAAGGATTTGTAATCTGGATAACTGGATTACCAGCGTCGGGAAAGTCTACAGTAGGTAGATTATTAAAGAAGAGACTTATTAAAATGGGATATAGAGTCGAGCATCTGGATGGAGATGAAGTTAGGAGATGGCTTAGCCCTGAGGCAGGGTTTTCTAGGGATGACAGGATACGACATTTAAGAAGAGTTGCGTATGTATCTTATTTACTTGCTAGAAATGGTGTTATAGTAATAGATACATTTGTATCTCCATATAGAGAAACTAGGGAGTTTGCTAGGCGTCTAATTGGAGATTTTGTAGAAGTATATATTGAATGTCCGCTTGATGAAGTTATTAAGAGAGATCCAAAGGGGTTATATGCCAAAGCGTTGAAAGGCGAGATTACTAATATGACTGGTATTCAAGATTCTTATGAAGAACCCGAAAATCCTGAGGTGAAGATTCACTGTATTCAAGATACTCCTGAGGAGGCAGTAAATAAGATTATTAAGAAGCTTAGGGAACTAGGATATATAAGGTAGGTTCCTATGAATAAACGCCTATTTATATTTGGATTAGATGCAGCTCCTCCAGAGCTATTATTTAAAAAGTTCCGTAAGAGACTAAGGAACTTCGATAAAATCTTAAGTAAGTCTGTATACGGGGAGATGAGGAGCTGCGACCCTCCTATAACTATCCCCGCGTGGATGGTTATGATGTCTGGACGTGAACCCGGTGAACTCGGTTTATATGGTTTCAGACATAGAAAAGGTTTTAGCTATGTAGATATCAAGATACCTACTAGTAGGGATATCAAGGTAGATAAGGTGTGGGATTACCTAGGTAGACATAATCTAAAAAGCTTTGTAATGGGTATTCCCCCTACATACCCTCCATACCCGATAAATGGATGGATGATATCTGGATTCTTGGCTCCAGACGATAAATCAAATTATACCTACCCACTTACACTTAAGTATGAGATTAAGAAGATTGTAGATGAATATATTTTTGACGTCCCATTTAGGAGTGAGGATAGGGAGTGGGTCTTAAATAACATCTTTAAAATGACTGATGTACATAGGAAAGTTGTAAATTATATGATGCAGAGGAAGAAATGGGATTTATTTATTTATATGGAGATAGGCTTAGATAGGGTTCAACATGCCTTCTGGAAGTATATGGATGAGAGGCACAATAGATATACATATCATGATAAGTTCTCCAATGCTATCTTAGAATACTATATCCTGCTGGATGAGATTTTAGGCGATATTATTCATAATGCTCCAGACTCAGATATTTTAATCGTGTCCGACCATGGGGCTAAGAAGATGGATGGTGCCTTCGCTGTTAATGACTGGCTTATTGAAAAAGGATATTTAAAGGCTAAGGGCGATGTTAAGCCAGGGTCTAAGATAGAGGATGTTGATATAGACTGGAGTGATACCCTTGCATGGGGATGGGGTGGTTACTATGCACGTATATTCCTCAATATTAAGGATAGGGAGGAGAATGGTGTTATAGAGCCTGAGGAGGTCCCTAATATTATCAGTCGCTTAAGAAGTGACATCCTATCTATCCGAGGGCCTAATGGAGAGAAGTGGAGGAATTTAGTATATACTCCAAGTGAATTATATAAAGTAGTTAACGGCAATCCACCTGACCTGCTAGTATATTTCGATGATCTAAATTGGAGAAGTGCGGGGACATTCGGATATGATGACTACTATCTTCCTGAGAATGATACTGGTCCAGACGATGCGGTCCATGATTATAATGGAGTCTTTATCTGGTACTCATCCAAGTTTAGAGAATCTAATAAGGTGGATATCAGGATATACGATATACTTCCAACTATACTAAAATACTTTGATATCGAGCCTCCAAGTGACTTGCGGGGGTCTGTTATAGGCGATGTCCTTAGATAGCTTTATAAATATCCTAAGCTCCTAAGCCTATCTTTTATCTTCTCCTCTTCCTCAGGTGTATACGTTTCCTCAACCTCACCTAAAGCCTCATTGATAATGAATTCAAGGAGTTCCTCGACACTCTTAAACTCACCCTGACTCTCCTCGACGGTCCTCTTAAGTAATTCATAAGACTTCTTAGAAATTTCTATTTTAACCTTCTCCATTCTCCCACCTTAATCTAACCAATTATTAATTATGTAGGGTGTCTTACAATATAACCTTTAGGTTTCAAAAATATTTTAGTAGATTCTCTTGGGGGGTCTCAACCATCTGGCCCATTCATCAAATTTTTCATGGGTAGTTTGCCTATCATCGACCCCCAATAGTAAATTTTAATACATAAGTTGATTTTAAATAAATATTCTCCATTCCTCTTAATCAATCTAATATCTTGCCGATGACTAATGCTGTGATGAGAAGTATCATGGGCATTCCGACCATGGCGAATATCGTTATAATAACTATCATTATAACCGGATGTGTATTGGTTTCCAGAAGAGTCTTCCCAATTAGGTATGATAGTATTAATCCTAAAACACCAGCTACTATTAAGGAGGTTATGTAGATTCTCCGATTCAACCTTATCCTCATTAAAATCAATTAATACATTATGGTAATCATAAGATAATTATTATTTCTCGACTTGGATTCTTAATAAATATTCATGGAATGAAATATTTCTAGACGGGGATTCTATGAATCTAAGGCGGCGGATTTCGATTTCTAATTCAGTATTAGGTGCTGTAAATGATTTCCTTATACTGGAGGATAATCCCTGGTAAATAATATATCTTGAGATTATAGGTGGATATTATGGAGTAGATGAGACTAATAGGATGGCTAAGGAGGCTATGGAGCTTGATAATCAATTGAATAGGCTTGAGAAGATTAATATAGATTTTTTAAGGGATTTAGAGTGGCTTATAAAGGGATTGTTATACAGCCATATAACCGCTTAAGTGAATTAATCGAGATCGCTAAGGAGGTTAAGAATATTAGTGCAAAGCATGAAGGAGCGTATCCAGAGATCGAGGAGAAGCGGGAGCATCCATCAAATATACTAGACTACTTCATCCCAAAGAAGGAGATAATAGAGAAGAATTTAATGCCATATCTCCTACAGAATTACCTAGATAAACATGACTCGGTTAACAGGACTGCAAGGGGTTTAACAGAGAATGGAATAGCATTTATAGCGGCCTTGAATCTACATCACTATCAATC
>Ga0190308_1000464_pt1 | contig 12973 bp, 24 predicted proteins | sample 48700756_MG_FD_165050 | JGI IMG/M metagenome (GOLD analysis project Ga0190308, IMG submission 165050) | Hydrothermal vent sediment bacterial communities from Southern Trench, Guaymas Basin, Mexico - 4870-07-5-6_MG | ecosystem: Environmental > Aquatic > Marine > Hydrothermal vents > Sediment ...
ATCAATTGAATCCGGTTCACATGTAAATAAGTATTCCCGGCAATCGCCATGTATTAATTTCATTTTACCTCATAGTTTGTTTAGCTGCATAACTAAGTTATTATACAGAAAAAAGTCTGTATAACGCCATATTGATGTTGTAAAAGCCGTTTTAGCCAGCTCTCTCAATTAAGTTTTCATTTATTTTCAATATCAAATTCAAGTCTTTCATTAAATTTTACAACTGTTTGTTAGCTTCTGTAAGCTGTTTTGTGACTGAACCGACTTTCCCGTTGCTGGTCTCGATTGCGAGTTCTAAGACTTTTATCAGTGCTTGTGATTGTCTAATTGCCTCATCCCTTTGCTTGACTGCCAGTTTTAAATCATCTAATTCTTTCACTATTGTTTCCATTTGTTTCCTTTTCCGCGTTATGTTCATACCCTAAATTATAAAAATGAGTGATCTTTTTGTTCCAGCCCACCTGCACATTCCCGGTCGGGCCGCCTCTTTGTTTTGCAACCTCAATGTTTGCCACGCCTTCGTTTTCAGGTAAAGGGTTTAGCACCTCCTCCCTGTTCAGAATAAAAATAATATCTGATTCTTCTTCAATTTGACCTGAATTTTTCAAATGCGACATTGTGGGAGTCGGGGCCTGACCACCCTCCCTGTTTATTTGTGCTAAAACAACAATCGGTATCCCTAACTCTTTTTTTAATGTTCCTAATTCCTCAACGACCTCAGTTGTTTCTTCAAATTTTGAACGAAGCCGTGTTCCTCTAATCTTTGACAGTTGATCAATAAAAATAATTTGACATCCATCTGACACCATTTTTCGTGCTGTTCTTCGTACTGAATCAATCGTTGCACCTCCTGAATCATCAACAATAATCGGCCATTCGCTCCGCTCCTCATTCGCTTCTACAATTTTTTTCCAATCGTCTTTGTATAATTGCTTTGGTGCTCGCAACCTCATTGAATTAATCCCGGATTCCATAGCTAACCAGCATGTATCAATTTCCGATTCTTCCATTTCAATTGACATAACACCCACTTTTATGTTTGCTTTTGCCATATTTCGCGACATAGTAAGCATTAAACTTGTCTTCCCGATTGCGGGTCTTGCAGCTATAAAAATAAGTTTGCTGCCCTCAAATCCGGCTGTAAGTTTATCTATTTCAGCCAACCCCGTGTAGATAGGTTTTTTATACTTCGCTGTTGCACTCAGTTCTATTTTTGCCGTTGTTCGCTCAACCACATCAACCATTTTCGCATATTTCTGTGATCCGACCTGGCATATATTTTTTATATCAAGCTCTAAATCACTAATGATCTTCTCAGGGGTTGCCCTATTCTCCATGCTGGTTTTTAATAGTTTATTACCTAAAATTACCAGTTTCCTAAGCGTTGATTTGCTTTTTATTATTTCCGCGTATGACCAGGCATGAACCGCAAGGGGTATCCGTTCTGTAAGCTTCAAAATGTATTTGCCGCCGCCGACCGTGCTTAATGTTCCGCCAGTTTTTAACTGTGCAACCACTGTTACCAGATCAACAGGTTTTGAATCTCTAAAAAGAGAAACCATAGCAAAATATATAAATTTATGCGGGGCTTTGTAAAAATCATCGGCAATTATAATATCTGCAACATCATGATAAACCTCATTATCGATAAAAATAGCTGTTAATAATTCCCTTTCCGCCTCTTCATCGTAAGGCATTTTTATATCAGTCTGCATAAGGGTTCTCGTTATATAATTTTTTTTTCTGTTCTTGTTTATAATTTTTGACTTCCGGGAAGTTTTTAAAATATTCCACGTTTGGTGCCAACCATCCCTTTTCCATCACCAGAGTTAAACATTTTCCAATATCATATCCGGCTTTGTTGCAAGTTTCCATGTCCTTGAACAATCCGTTAATCCCTTTATCCGTTTTATATTTGTTTTTTATCGACATCCGGTATTCGATAAATTCAATTATTGTTTCTTTGTGCTTCTCAAATTCAGTGTTGACTGAAGCTATTTTTTTCAAAGCATGGTTTTTGAAATTTTGAATTTTAGATTTTCCACAGTTCCCTTTTGTTTTTAATGGTTTTTCATTGTTATCATTGTTGTTTGTGGTTAGTTGCTGGTTAGTTGCTGGTTGGTTGCTGGTTGGTTGCTGGTTAGTTGCTGGTTGGTTGCTGGTTGGTTGCTGGTTAGTTAAGTTATTTTTTTCTTGGTATTTACTGTAATTACATATAGTTAAATATGTAAATTTGCTGGTTGATTTTGGCGATTTAAAAATCATTTTTAAATTTATCAGCGTATCTATAGCAGTACGGATATTCTGCTCAGACAATCCGGTCTCTCGTGCAGCTATTTTTCTGCCTGTAATAAAAGACCCCTTTTCAATAAGCATTTCTTTTTTATTCCAAACTATTGTTTGTTTTGCATGGTTCGCTTTTAACAAACAATATTGCCAATAATGCCAGATTAATGGCTTCTGGAATAGAGGATTTTTAATGGATTTTCTATGAAGGCATATCCAGCCGTAATCAGTCATTTAATTTCAGCTTGTATCTTTTTCAGGTGATTCGAAACTGTGTGTCGCGTTACCCCTACATCTATAGCGCAGTCTTTTTGTGTCCCATCAGGATGGCTTATAAACCAATCGAATATCGCCTGTTTATTTTTTAAAGCGATTTCTATCCTGCTCTTACCTCGCTGCTCTTTATATAATATATTTTCCATAATATTCCCCACCTCCCTTTTTTTATACGTTACCCTTTCCACGCTCCCATGTCAACCTTTTTATTACCGTTTTTTATTTCTTCCAGGCACAATCTTTTAACCAGCATTACGCCTGGAAATTTCAGCCTTAAAAAAACCCTTCCATTTATTACCCTCGTCAAAATTATCGATACACCAACCCATATAGTTTTCATCCAGTTCACTGAGTTTTATTCCTCTATGTTTGCCAAAAGTGATTAGCAATTCACCTGAAACAGCCTCTTTTTTGTCTTTTTTTGTAGTTTTTTTCTGATTTGTTTCAAGATCTTTTCCTGTATTCAGATCAACTCCGGTCTGGTACCCTTTGTTTGACTTTAACCTCCACATCCCCCGCCCGTCGGAGGCATCCTCAATCGTGAATGTATTTATTTCACCAAATCGGCCTACGTTGTCACATAAATCTGTGATTATGCAATACTTTTTGCCTTTAAAAACCCTTGTACCCCTGCCACACATTTGATAAAATAATGATAAAGATTTTGTTGGTTTCCCTAAAATGATGTGATCAAGTGCAGGAAAATCATACCCCTCTTTGAACACCCCAACATTTACTATGCATTTTATTTTGCCGGTCTCAAATTCGCTTATAAGTTTTGATCTATCTTTTTTCTTTGTCTCCCCTGAAATTTCAGCACATGAAATATCAATTTTTAATAGTTCGGACATTACCCGTTTCGACTCTGATCTAAATTGTGTAAATATTAAAATATGTTTCGCCGGTGATTTTTTTATAGTATCAACTATTTTTAAAACGATGTTCTGGGTTTTATTGTATTCCTGCAGCGACTCATCATTAAACCCCTGCCCGGTTGAATTACTTTTTATTTGTGTGCTGTCATATCCGGCACTGGTTAGATATTTTACAGGGCATAAATATCCCATATCAAACATTTTTTTAACCTGCGTAATGTGGGCTATTGTACTGAAAATTCTTGGTCTGGTACGAGTTAAAAATCTTGATTCAACAATTGTCTCCGAGCTGTTTCTTTTGCTATAATATCGCATTCGCCATGGGGTTGCTGTCAACCCTATAACTGGTTTTCCGATGCTGGTTATAAATTCCTCATATTGCCCGCCTTTGCTGTTAATATTATGCGATTCATCGACAATTATTAAATCGAATTTAGCAAATTTATCTTTATGCTTTACGACTGATCCAATTGTCGCAAAGGTTACGGCTCCGATTGTTTTTTCGTTCATAGAAGCAGAAAAAATACCAATATCCGTCACCCCAAACGCCTGAATTTTCGCTAAATTTTGGCGTAAAATCTCCACTTTTGGCTGTAGGACAACAGTTTTAAGTCTACTTTTTTTTATGATATCCGCAATAACTAATGATTTTCCAGAACCGGCAGCCAAAACCAGAAGCCCGTTTTTTTTTGTTTCAATAATCTTCAGGCCTGCTTTAACGGCCTTTTTTTGGTACCCTCTTAATTTATATGACATTGTTCCCTTCCTTTAAACATAAAAATAGCTCCAAGACGCAGGTATGCAGCCCTACCATATCTGGGAGACATGGATGTCTTGGAGCTATTTTTATTCTTAAAAGTTATAGTTGTGAATCCTGCATGATTCATAAGATTTTCCTTTGTGTAAGATTCACCCTACCACGTTACCAAGCTATGTCAATCTTTTTTATCTCGATTATCAAATTCTTTTTTATCTATCATTGAGAGCAGCATCAAACAATTTGCAGCAACGTGGGCCAAATGGTGACACTTTGAATCGATTGAGTATGCCTCACCACACCACCAGGCCTTTAGATGCCGTATACTTGCGCTGAAGAGCTTTGAGTGGGTAATCCCTGCCCTGTAAGTATACGGTTTTTTGTATTTTGCTGGAGATGCACCATATTCGAAGACTCTAACAACATGTTCTAGCGCGTCAAACGGTAAAACTGCCCACTCCGGCTTTCCTTCCATGTGTTTTGGCCCTTCTTCTTTTTTTGTCGTTTCCATTGTTTCCCTTCAGTTATTTTTGAGTTTGTCAACAAGATCATCCCGGCCAAGCCCTTCAGCCGCTTTTATAGCAATTTCATCCATTGTCACCGTCCGCCCGTTCCGGAATGTTGACCAGGTGTATATAATTTTCAATACTCGTTCCATTTTTTCCTCTTTGTTTTTTATCATAGTTTAGCAAACCCGGTTCATGCATTCTATCCCTTTTCTACATATCCCTTAATAGTTTCAAAAAGCACTTTGTAAATATCTAACCCATGCCGTGAATAAAAAGTTTCTTTTCCGTAATGATGAAACTCAGCATGATGCAATTGGCAAAGAGGAACGGCCCACAAATCCGATGGTTTTACCCCCGTTCCCGCATTGCTTGCACTTCTCACATGATGAGGCTCACTGCAAGGGTACCCGCAAACAATACAGGGCAGGCTTCGTACATATTTTTTATATTTTTCCGATCTAAAAGATTTTGTTTTGGGGCATGCGATCATTTTATATTAATCTCCACTTTCGCAAGAGACACAAGCGTTTGGTATGCCGATATTGATGCATGTAGCCTTTTGATGTTCTCTTTAGTCGCCTTTATCAAGCCCTCTGCTATTTTAAAATATACACGATCTTTTGCCGTGATTCCATCCGCCAGGGCAGCAATTACGGTTACTTTTGTGTCATCTGCCAGCAATTTTGTGTATGCTTCGGCCTTTGTTTTCCGGTAAATGTACTCTTTGTCGGCTACATCCTGCACTTGTGAATAATACTCTTTTATAACCTCATCCAGTTCTTTAAGTTTTGCTATGTAACCCTTTTTTAACATTAGTATATCTGAGTAATCAGTTGGCATTATTATACCCTTTTTTTTGTGTTAATAATTAATAGATAATCCGGCAATCTCACCTTTTACAATAGCGCCGATGATTTTCCTGCCCGCTTTTTCTGGAATATCAAGTTTAATGAAACAATCAAGGATCACATTATTTACAGCGGCTTGATGTTTTCTATTTGCGGCTTTTTTCTCGGCATCCGCTTTAATTTTTGCAGATTTCTTTTCGCCCTCTTCTTTTTCAGCCTTGGCCTTTTTTTCAAAGTCATCTTTGGCTTTTTTGAGAGCTGCTTGTTTATCCCTCTCTGCTTGCTTTTCCGCTTTAATCCGGTTTCTTTCAGCCTCTTCTGCCCTGTTTTTTTCTCGCTCCTCCGCTTCGATACGTTCTTTTTTAAGTTTTTCAATAGATTCTTTTGCGTCTTGCTCTTTTTTTAAAGCCTTTGCCGCCTTATCAGCGCTCAGCTTTTCAGCGGCCCTTGTAGCATTTTCGGCAGCTTCTTTTTTAATCCGGTTTTCTCTTTCGTGTTGTTCCTTTTCCTGCTTTGCAACTTCCTCTTTTTGCCGTTTTTCCTCTTCTACTCTTGCGAATTCAGCTTCTTTGGCGGCAAGAATTTTTTCTCTGTTAAAAAGATCGTTCATGTCAAGAGCTTCCTCATAGTCAATATTGAAGATTTCTAATTGGCGCTCTTTCTCAACCCTGATCTTTTCAGCCTCTTCCCATTTTGTAACTGGTAATCTGACTTCGTCCCTGATTTCGTCAAGCGTATCCCGGAACCGTTTTCCCTCTTGATCAATAATCTTTAAACCTGCTTTTTTATCCCGGACAAATTCGACCCTCGCATTGTCTATAAATGTTTTTGTCTTAGCAACCCGCGCTGCAAAACTTTTGATTTTGTCCCGATCTGTTTTTTTCTCAGTTGTAAAATTTTTAGCTTGAAATTCTGTTACTTTTTGGCGCACTCCATCGATCAAAGGGTCTAGCCCAGCAGGCACAAAAATTTTAGCCGGTGTTATATTAGTTCTTATTAATCCTGTTTCCATGTGTTTCTCCTTTATTGTTTTAGTTTTTTAACTAAGTCGGTTAATTCTCGATTAAAAATGTTTACTTCAGCCGTAATAATTTTTATTAATTTTTCGTCCCTTTCTATTTTAAAAATAAGGGGAGCCAAATTTGGGAAATAAGCAACAAACCACCAGTAATCCCAACCGGTTAAAGCAAGTCCCGCCTGTATTTGCAAATTGTGTTTTGAAGGCATCCTGCCCCTTGCCTCACACTCTAAAAACCCCTCCAGTTGGTAACATTTTATTTCACCACCCCACCGAAGATTATCATTGTAAAAATCCGGACTAACATGCCAATTCTTTTTATCGTTAGCGAAAATCATAGCGCACGTTTTGACTTCAACACCCTTTACGAAAGCAAAGGTTTCTCTGGCTTCAGGTTCGTATTTTATTCCCCATTTCATGCTCCAGCTTGAGTATGTTGGTTCTGGATCACGGCTTATTATGTCTCCTGCTTTTGTAACCAGGTAAGCTCTTCTTGACTTAGACCGTTCCGCACTGACGTTTGTAATAATTTTTGATAAACCGGTGCCGCCTACAGAATTTATTCTTGCCGTATTCCACTCTGGTGTGCCCTGCAAAAAGGAATTCTCTATAATCATTCTTCCCCCTGTTTCGCCTTTGCGATCAAGGCAACTTTTGCTTTTTGATAATCCTGTGCAAGAATTTGATCAACTGAATCAGCCTTAATCCACTTTAGAAAAGCATCTTCGGAGAAATCCTCAATACTGTTCATCAGATCCGTTATTTCTGAAACCTGTTTATCGGAAATACATTCGCTGTTGTCAAATAGCTGCTCAAGATCATAATTTTCGTTGTCAAGGGTTTCAATGTCTTGAAAAATATCATTAAAATGCTGTTTGCAAGCTTTTTTGATAATCGTTTTCATAGACATTTCAAGAAACCAGCCTTTCCAAATCGTTTGTGTTTTCGCTACTTTACGATGTTTATCTATATCAATTTTTGATAGCAGTGTTAAAAATTCACCTCTTTTGTTTTTTATTACACAATATGCCCCGGTGACTGTTTCTTCGCTTTGATTAAACGGATCAGTGATAGAATGAGAATATCTTACACGCCCTGATTCTTTTTGAAACTGGAATACATCAGCTTTGTGAACAATACTGACATCAATAATTGTTTCTGGATAAATCAATAGCATTTTATTTTTGTACGCTTGGTAGTTATATGACACGCCAGTATTTTGTAATGTGATATTTATTCCATCAAACACAAGCCCGTCATCTTCTACAATTTTAAAAATCCGGGCAAGCCATTCGTCTTTCCGGTATTTCAGCCACGGATTTTTAGGAGTTTTGTCTTTGTTACGTGCGGTTTCAAGTGTTTTTAAGTATGCAACATATCGGCTTACTTGTGTTTGCTCGCTGCCTTTTAAAAGAATAGCGATTGTTTTTGTGTCCATTATTCCACCTCCACATCTTTTGATGGTTGCAAACATGCCGTGTCTGAAAACCCTAAATTTTTTAAAGCCCCTGCATATTGTGCAGTAGGCACACACCTTGCCTCTATCCAGTTATAAATCGTTTGTTTCGATACGTTAATCTTTATCGCCAGGCCTATTGTAGACAGCCCCCGCAGCTTCATTTCTTTCCTTAAAATTTCCAAATTATCCTCCTTTTTTTAAAGTTTAATTGAGCATACAGATTTAAATAATTTATGTCAATGTTTATTTTTTAACAAAAAAGGTTGACATCTTTTTTGTTCTATATTATATTCCTTTTAAACATTGAGCCGAAAAAGCAATTAATTAAAAGGCGCTGATTTTGTTCAATATCATAATAGGTGTGAAAGATTACACTTATTACACTTATTACACTTATTACACTGTTATCTGTAAAGGAAATTATAAAATGTATCTTTATATTTTTGAAAATGGTGAGATTAAAAAATCTACGACATTCAGTGATTGTGATGCAGAGGCATGTGATGCAGGCATTTTAGATGTTATTAAGATAAATGATGTAAATCCAAAACAATATGGTTGTGGCCAATGGCATTTTATCGATTACATTGACAGATAACCAATTAAATCCAGCCGACGCCAAAAACCGGCGCTGGCTGATAATGACGTTATGCGTGTTTTATAATAGGATTTGCAAATGATAGTTCATCGGATAAAGATAGAAGAAAATTATTTAAAAAATTTATTGTACGGTCTCAAAAAGTCTGAAATACGACTGAATGATAGAGATTACCAAAGCGGTGATATTTTAGAGTTTGTTGATTATAGCGAATATAAAAGAACGGTGTATCATTATTTTAAAATAAGTCATATTCATAGCGGGTTAGGGTTAGAGGAAAATTACGTTTGTTTATCACTTAATGAAATTAAGAATCCTAACCTAAACGCATAACCAACGCATAGAGCGGACACGGAAAAGCCGTGCAGCTCATGCGAAACGTTATAAACCTAAAAGGGACTTGCATGAAAATAGAAACGTGCACATCAATGATGTGTAATAATTATGATTGTGACTATTGTTCTAAATGTTCGCACGCTGTTTTTTTTGGGGATGGTTTGGACACGAACGGGAAGAAATGGCAATGGACATTTAACCCACGTTTCGGCCCTCTGTTTTTGCGTCAAGATAGAACGGAGATGCAACGGCAACCCAGGCAGGCGAGCAAAGCATGGGAAGTGTTTGAAATTTGGCATAATAACAAAATTTTAGCTGGAGGGATAAAAGATGGCAAGCGTTAATAAAGTAACGATTATAGGAAATTTGACACGAAATCCGGAAGCAACAAACACGCAAGGAGGGCTAAAAATAACAAAATTTAGCGTTGCAACTTCGGAAAAATGGACGGATAAAGGAACCGGGGAAAAGCAAGAAAAAACTGAGTTTCATAGGGTAGTCACATTCGGGAAACTAGCAGAAATCTGTTCAAGATATTTAGAAAAAGGCAAGCAGGTTTATATTGAGGGCCGATTACAAACAAATTCATGGGAAAAAGACGGTGTGAAACGATACAGCACAGATATTATCGCTCATGAGATGAAAATGCTTGGTTCCAAGGGCGGTTCAGCCGGACAGCCGCAAAGCTTTGAACAGCTGGATGGCAATCTGGATAGTACAGACATACCTTTTTGATTAACTACACACCATCTTCCTGACATCAGGAAAAAGGGCGGATATGGAAATTAAAATAACAGTTTTAGGCAAACCGCAACCGCAACCAAGGCACAGACATGGCCAGCGAGGAAGATTTAAAGGGACGTATGACCCTGCAAAAAAAGCAAAAGCGGATTTTGTGAACGGGTTATTAAAGCAAGCCCCGAAAAAGCCTTTTGATAAGGCTGTGCATATTGACATTATTTTTTATTTTAAGAGACCCAAAAGCCATTTTGGAACCGGTAAAAATAAAAACACGCTTAAATTATCAGCCCCGGCGCAACATATTGTAAAACCGGATATTGATAATTTACTCAAGTTCGTATGTGATTCAATGAATAAAGTATTCTGGCGGGATGATAGTATAATTTGTGGTGTAAATACACAGAAAAGATACGGTGACACGGCTAAGACCAAGATGGTGGTTCGGATGGCGGATTGACGGCAGTGTCTCTTATAAAGAACATTAAAAAAACCACCCCAGCACAAAGTTGAAAATCCCTGTTTTCTGAATGGGAGTGAAACGGCTTTTACAACATCAATATGGCGTTATACAGACTTTTTTCTGTATAATAACTTAGTTATACACCAAGGGAGGAAAGTATTTTGAAAAATTGTACGCACTGTCGACACGCAAAATGGGATAGAACAAAAACTGGCCGATTGCACCCGAGCGGTGACGGTAAATGTGAATATCCGTATACAATTCCACAGCTACCAAAATCTAAATATTGGATAGGCGGTGTGCCTACTCCATGCGGAGGGAATATTAATCGGCGCGAAAACTTAAAAGAACATTGTGCATATTATAGTGCATAACCAGCGCATAGAGCGGACGCAGCAAACTGCGCTGCGCTGCTCATGCTTAATGTTATGTAGAATAATAAGTCAAGGATAAAAGACATGCAATTTAAAAATAATATTGTAAAGCCATATTTCACTTATTCTATTCGCCATACGAATCCTCATAAAAAATATGCGGCTCCTATCGTTATTATTCCGACATTAGCAATTCATCCGTGGGAAAAACAAAACAGGAATCCAAAGCGATATGGAGAAGGTAGATTCGAACAAGTGTTTCAAGCTATGATATGGTTTTTATTCTGGGAAGTTTCATTTTCAATTAATAGGAAAAATTATAAATATACATAACCACCGCATAGAGCGGACTTGGCACACGGCGCCAAGCTGCTCATGCTTAATGTTATATTTTAAGGGACAAAATGATTCGAGATTATTCAACGGGTAAAACACGGTTTGTTTTTTATACGATTGCCGCCCCTGATGGGAGATTCCAAGGCGAGAAAAGCATTGGGGGCATTACCCGTCAAACAGCTATGCATGAAGCAAGGCAAATAGATAAGCATATGCTTTTTTCAATTTTTGATTCAGAACTTGAAGATAAATATAACAAAAGTATACACACGGACGCAAAAAAACCGCGCCGGTGATGCAAAATGTTATATTTTAAGGGAGACTTTATGAAATACATGGGGAGTAAGGCACGAATAGCAAAACACATATTGCCAATTATATTAAAAAACAGACTACCCAATCAGTGGTATGTTGAACCGTTTTGTGGCGGGTGCAATTGTGTAGATAAAGTAACTGGAAACAGAATCGCCAGTGACTCAAATATATATTTGATAGCGTTGTTAAAAGAACTATCAAAAGGGTGGATACCTCCTAAAATAGACAAAGACATGTATGCTAAGTTAAGGTTAACCCCACACTGTTTCCCCCACGCACTTGTGGGGTGGGCTGGGATTGGATGTAGCTATTCTGGAAAATGGTTTGGTGGTTTTGCTGGAGAAACTAAAACTAAGATTGGTACAGTTAGAGATTACCAGTTGGAAGCAATTAATAATGTTTTAGAACAGAATTTTGATGGTATATTGTTTTTCAATAACGTGTATTACAAACTATTAATTCCTGAAAATAGTATTATTTATTGTGATCCGCCATACGCCAACACAACTGAATACTCAAAAGCATTTGACCATGAAAAGTTTTGGACTTGGTGCAGGAATAAAACTGAACAAGGGCATAGTGTTTTTATTAGTGAATATAAAGCACCTGATGATTTTGAATGTGTTTGGGAGAAAGAAGTAAAAAGTTCGCTGAGTGCAAACGGAAGAATTGGCGGTAGTAAAAAATCTATTGAAAAACTATTTGTATTAGATAGATGAAATATAACCAGCTATTAAACCCGGACAGGCAAAAACAGCCTGCCGGTTAATTTTAATGTTATCTATCAACCAACAAACGAAAGGATTTTCAAAATGAAAAGAAAATTAAACATTGGAACATCAAGATTTATTGAAGTATTTTGTACAGACGAATCCGGCCAAGGGGGTGCTTGTCATGAATATCATATTAAAAAAGCTCCAACTGATGACTCAAACCTGCCTCATGTTTTTGGCACAGTCAGTTTTCAGAATGGCCCAATTAAAGATTTTGGCATTAATGGCTGCCATCAAGAGGACCTACTCGCCATCGTCATTGATCGTTTACACTTTTTCCAGGCTGGAACGTTCTCATGTCGTGAAAATGCTTTAGCACTCACGAAGCTGGAAGAGGCAATGCACTGGCTGAATCATCGAACAACAGACCGGCAAGCGCATGGTGTTGAAGGGGCAAACCAACACCGGAAGTAAATAGATAACCATCGCATTCAGGGGATGCAAAAAACCGCACCCCTGATGCGGAACGTTATAAACCCAAAAGGAGTGCAATAATGATAACATGCAATAAATTTTGTTCCGGGCCAGAAAATACGAATAAAGGTATAAATTGTAAATTAGGAGCGGTTGCCAAAAACGCTAAATCATTAACACAAAATCCAAAAACGAAAGAAGCTGCCATAAATTTAATCAAAAATGGTGGTCGCTGGCAAATATGTTTGCAAAACCCATGGCGGTATGTGGGTTTATAACCAAATAAATACACCGGACAAGCAAACACCGCTTGCCCGTGATTTAAAACGTTATATGCTTGACTCACAGCAGGTGCAGTGATCAGGAACACTCCTGGCTCCGACTGTTCAACTCAGTCAATCAGCGGTCTGTGAAGGCCGGGAGGTCTCGGTTCAATTCCGGGCAGCATATAACAAGCCGTTGCAAATGACGCCGAAAGCAGGCGCATTTGAACTTAATCGTTATATGACAAAAGGAAAATAGAATGATAAACCGAAAAGCACTATTATATAAAGATTGGAAAAAGGAAGAGGCACCATTTGGGACTGTAACTGTTTTA
>Ga0190308_1000467_pt1 | contig 12938 bp, 16 predicted proteins | sample 48700756_MG_FD_165050 | JGI IMG/M metagenome (GOLD analysis project Ga0190308, IMG submission 165050) | Hydrothermal vent sediment bacterial communities from Southern Trench, Guaymas Basin, Mexico - 4870-07-5-6_MG | ecosystem: Environmental > Aquatic > Marine > Hydrothermal vents > Sediment ...
CCATTATCCTGGAGAAATCGGACCGGGAACCTTTAACTGCTCTAACAACACAAACTGTTACTGGAAATTTCCCAATGCCTTGTTTATAAACTCAACCTCAGGAAAAGTCGGAATAGGAACAGAAAATCCAAAGGAATCTTTGGAAGTTAACGGCAGTGCCAAAATTCATAAAGATTTAAAGGTAGAAGGAGGAATAGTTGTAGGCAATCCAGCAGGAGGAAATAAAGGGCCAGGAACAATTAATGCTCAAAAGATTTATGTGAATGGGAGTGAGATTAGCGGAATAGAAGGACTAAACAGGTCAGAGATTTTGGATATGCTTTATTTCGGCTCGGGGAAGGATGGAGATGTCGTTATTACATCTAACACAACCCTTACAAGAGATATGGAGTACAGAAATTTAACAATTAAATCCGGAGCAACCTTAAATCCGAACGGCTGGAGGATTTTCGTTTTGAATACTTTGATAATAGAGAAAGGTGCGAGTATTAGCAGAGACGGAAATGATGGCGAAGATGCACATAATTGTCCAGGTTGGGGTGCGGCTCAAAGATGTCGAGGCAACGGCGGAGCTCCTCTTTTTGCCCATACAGTTGGCGGTTCTGGAGGCGGAGGTTCAGGTGGTCAGGGAGGAGGAGGTGGAAGTGGTGAATCTGGAGAAGCCGGAGGAGATGGAGGAGATGGCGGTGATATTTCAGGGGCTTCAGGAGGGCGCGGTGGAACAGGAGGGAATAAAATTATAGATTATTTGCCTTCTCCATTTTTGCCTTTTTTATCCATTAATCCAGAAATAGCAAAAACAGGAGGTGCCGGTGGTGGAGGTGGAGCAGCTAGCTCCAGCGGTTCTGGCGTCTCTGCTGGAGGTGGAGGAGGTTCTGGAGGAGGAATAATACATATTTTTGCAAAGCATGTTGTTCTGAATGGAAATATAACTGCTAGAGGTGGAGATGGAGGTAACGGAGCTTGCGCTTGCTATACCATAGGCCATTATGGTTGTTGGATACCAGCTGGAGGCGGAGGTGGCGGAGGTGGAGGTTTTGTCCTTTTGGTTTATAAAACAAAAACAGGCTCCGGAACCATAGATGTTTCTGGAGGACAAGGAGGAAAGGGCTGTACAGCAGATAATGGTGATGTGGGGAAGGATGGAGCCGACGGAAAACCAGGACATGTAAAGGAAATCCAGCTTATTTATTAGAAACTACCAACCTTTAATCCCCTTTACACTAGCCTTTATCTTGCATTCATTGCACAAACTTGTCCCTTTATGATCAATTTCTAAAACACTCTCCGCCTCGTACATTATACAAAATCTGTTTTTGCATTTTTCTAGCCCCATGCTCCTCCCAAGAAAATAAAGGCATACCTTGACCAACCTTTCTATGGTTTTTTCGAGGCTGGGGCTTTGCTGGTAATATTCCGGCCTAAGCCTGTAATAGCTAACCACAACATTCCCGTTCAAATCAAAATCTCCGAACACAAAGCTCAGTTTATCATTGTACAAATCTTCGTTTGTTACTCCTAAAATTTTTCCCTGGAATTGGGATAGAAAATTAAGGATGCTCTCACTATTGTACTGCTTTCTGAATACATTAAAGCTTGCTTTGGGAAGGGAAGTTTGGTTATAAATCCTTACTCCGAACCCGAAATTTTTAAGCTCTTCCTTTAAAGCCTCTACAATTTCCGGCAGTACCTTGCTCAGCGGTATTAAATCTAAAATTTCCATCATAGTTAGGATTCCCTTATTACCTCTATTGGTAAAACACCTTTCTCCATTTCCTCCTCAGCTATCTTCATAGGGTCTTTAAATTTTGTTTTTATCAACGGAGGAGCGCCATAATACAATTGCAGGGCCCTTATCCCTATTATCTTTGCCTTTTCATATCTCGTCAGTTTCATCATATTATTTTCCACTAAATTTTAAATATTGTTTAGGTCTATAAAAAATTCTAAATAAGGTAATTGCTGCTTTACTATCCTCTTGCTTGCGTGCATTTCCTTTCCGAGGGTTTCGCATACAGAATCCCTTTTTTGTCTGGCCGACTTGGCTATGCTCATCTTTCTGAGAAAAGAAGGAAAGGCGTATTTTGTAAAACCACCGTACTTTTCTTCCTTCGCCAGAGCTATGTTTACCGTTATTAAATCAGAGAAGAACCTTAAAAGATTCCATGCCTGCCTTTTTGTTATCCATCTCTGCACCATATCCGCCTTACTCAGTATTTCCAAGGCTTTAGCCCTATCCTTAGGATTTGAATATTCCCTAATAACATTTTCTTCCACCCACCAGAAAAAATCCTGAGGTAGCATATCAATACTATCTAAAATTCCCTTTGCTACATCAACCCTTTTTGTTTTCAGCAAAATTCTAAGGCTGTCAAAAACATTTTTTTCAACATCTCTGTATCCCAAACTTTCCGTAGTTTTCAGCAAAGAGTTACCCTGAATAAGCGATTCCAAATCCATGATAGCAGCCCTTAAATCTCCATTGCTTCTCTGCGCTATCGTCTTTAAAACCCTTTCATCATATTTCAAACCCTCCTTCTCGCAAATCTCCTTCAATCTTTTCAAAATCGAGGTATAGGGTATTTTGGCAAAAGGGATAACTAAGCACTTTTCCCTTAACGCCCTTAGCTTTGGGTCATAGGCGTCCTGTGCTATAAATACGAGGGGATACCTGCAGACCTTTATTAATTCAGTCAGCTTTGAGATTGCGCCGAAATCATTTTTACCAGATAATCCATCGACCTCATCTATAACTATAAGCTTTTTCTTTCCGAAAAGGCTTTGCTGGGAAGCGCTCAGCATAACAGTTTTCTCCAAACTTTCCATATCCCTTCTATCGCTTGCATTAAGCTCATAAAGTTCGTAATTAAATTCTTTAGCTATTACCCTGCACAAGCTCGATTTTCCTACTCCTGGAGGACCGAACAGAAGGAGGGGCTTCTTACCCAAATTTTTAATAACGGTTTCGACGGCATTTTTATTTCCTACAAATTCCGCTAACCCTTTAGGCTCATATTTTTTTGCTAAATCCATATTAAATATTTACATAAAATTTTTTATGAATCCGAGAGTTGCCCTAACCATTTCTGTTTTGGTATTCTGCTTTAGCCTTTTTGTCCTTTTCTACTTCAAAATTTCTACCGGAGAATTCATCAAAAAAGGGATTGACTTTAAAGGAGGGAAGGTAATAGAGCTTGAAACTTCCGGCGATGTCTCCAAGCTAAAGCAAAAGATAGAATCAAACTTTAAGGATGCTTCGGTTACAACCTCTACCTCAGGATTCAAAGGAAAGTTGGTTGTGCAGCTTCCTTTTGAGGAAGATGAGGAAAAACTTTATTCTCTTTTCGACAAAAATTCAACCTCTGTAGTTTCGAGATATGTTGTTTCTCCGGAGATAGCAAAAGGTTTTCTAACCCAGGCTAGCTTCGGAATTCTCCTTGCCTTCTTTTTAATGTCGTTTGTTGTCTTCCTTTTATTTAGGGAAATAGTGCCTTCCTTTGCAGTTATTATTGCTGCAGCCTGCGACATTTTAGAAACTATGGCAATGATGAATATTTTGGGAATTCCCCTTTCTTCCGTAACTTTGGTAGCCCTGATGATGGTTCTTGGATATAGCGTCGATACCGATATCCTGCTAACTACCAGACTTTTAAAAAAGCGGGACGAGGGGGATTTGGAAGGCAAGATAAAAGGAGCCGCAAAGACCGGAATTATGATGTCCCTAACCTCTCTAACAGCTTTACTTTCAATGATTGTAGTTGCGGGATACAGCTCTATTTTCGGTCAGTTGGCTAGCGTTTTGGCAATAGCCCTTTTATTCGATTTGATAAATACCTGGCTCCAGAATGCTTCGATTTTGAAACTATGGTTAAGCAAAGTTAAAAATAAATAATTTTCCTCAAAACTAATTATGCCTAAGAAGAAGGAAAAAACCAAGAAGAAAAAGCTGACGAAAAAGGAAAGGGAAAAATTAAGGAAAGAAGTTTTTAAGGCTGCCGAAAAATTTAAGGACAGAATTTTGAGGAAATACAAAGGATTGATCAAAACGGTATTCATCTTTGGCTCCTATTTGAGGGATGATTTTACGGAGCAGAGCGACCTGGATGTTTTGGTTCTTTTGGACGATACAAAAATGAGGATTACCGAAAACTTTAAAAATAGGTTGTGGGACGAGATGGATGAAATAGCAAAGAAGATAGACAAAAGGCTGCATTTGCAACCGCCCTGGACCATTACGGAATTTTGGGATATGGTGAGGATAGGCCATCCTTTGCTTCACACCATTTTAAGAGACGGATGGGCTTTATACGATGAGGGATTTTTCATACCTATGAGAAAATTGCTGGAAAGGGGAAAGTTGCCCGCAACTTTAGAGGCGGTCGAGCTTCTAATGGCTTCAGCCCCTCAAAAGTTGAGCAGAGCGAAAAAAGTCAAGCTTTACCAGGTTATAGAGGATTGTTACTATGCAATGCTCAATTCTTCCCAAGCGGTTTTAATGTACTTAGGGAAGCCTGTCCCTGATCCAAAAAACGCTCCGAATGCAGTTAAGGAATATTTGGTTGATACCGGATTGCTTGATGAAAAATATTATAAAATGCTTCAGGATGTAATCGCTATTAGGAAAAAGGTTGAGCACGGAGAGATTAAGGAAATAACGGGAGCTGAGGTAGATGAATGGATAAAAAAGGCTGAAGAATACTTCGGGCAGATGGACAAAATTTTAAGAACCTTGAGGGTTAAGAAGAAGAAGGATATTATAGATAGGAATTATGAAGTTTTATTAAAATCAACGGTTATAGCCCTTAAAAATATGGGGAAGCTACCTCCAAATCCTAAAGATTTGCCCAAGGCAATTAAAGAAGAGTTAGTAGATAAAAATATTCTGCCTCCGAGCTATTTAGAGACTTTTAAAAGGGTAATCGAGATGAAAAAGCTCTCCGAGACAGAAAATATAGATAAAATACCGGAGCGCGATATAGAGCTAACAAGAGCCTATGTTAAAAAATTCGTGACACTTTTGGGAAGGTATATAGAAAGCTCCAAAGGAAAAAGGAGTAAAGGTAAATCCAAAAAATAATCAGAAAAGCCTCTTTAACTCTTCAACCTCAATCTCTTTCGGATTATTTATTTTCACCCGGTTAGAGTCAAGATATTCTAAGTCTTTATCAATGTAAATCTTTACCATCCCGCAATTTGCAGCTTCCTCTATTCTTGACAAATATTTCCTGATATTTTCCTTTGCTTTTTCGGTTAATTTTTCCAGATCTGGAAGAATCCAGTAACAAAGCGGATCCTCGAATCCCCAGAACAAAACAAGAATATTATCATCCTTGGATGATGAAATCAGGTGAGATTTGAAATTGCGATAGTACCTCAGCTTTATGCTTATTTCATCAATTTCTAAAGTCATATCTGGATCATAAAGCATATTCCATTTTCCTTGATTAAAGGAGTACAGCACCATACCTATAGCTTCAAAAACAATTTTTAAATATTTTTTCAAAATCTATTATGGCGGTTTTGAGGTCAAAGGAAATAAAGAACCTTTCAAAGGAAGAGGCGATGAAGAGGCTGAGGGAAATAAAATTGGAATTGATGAAAGAGAGAGCTCAGGCAAGGATCGGAGGTGCTGTTAAAAATCCTGGTAGAATTAGGGAGTTGAGAAGAACCATCGCCAGAATATATACAATTTTCGGTAGGGAATAATGGGAGAAATCTGTCCTGTTTGCGGATTGCCTAAGGAAATTTGCACCTGCCAGCTGGCAGCCATAAAGGAGCAGAAAATAACTGTGAGCGTAGAGGAGGGAAGGTACAGGAAAAAGGTTACCGTAATATCAGGAATAGATGAGAGCCAGGTTGATCTAAAATCCCTAACAAAAAAACTAAAGCACGCCTTGGCATGCGGAGGCAGCTTTAAGGACGGAAAAATTTTATTGCAGGGCGACCATCGGAATAAAATAAAGAAATTGCTGGCAGAGGAGGGCTTTAAGGAGGACAATATTGAAATTGTCTGACTTTTGGTTTTTCTTTTTTGATTATTTTGTTTTTCTATTATATTATGGGATGACCGATCCCGAAATACCCCAAGAGAGGTAAGATAGTCCAAATATACCAAGGGCAAAGCAGGCAAGTAAATAGGAAAGAACGAACGACCAATACAGGCTTTTAATTACTTTCTTTTTCTCAAAAAGAGTGAGGAAAATCAGAATAACTATTATGTGGAGCAACGATAGGTAAGATAAGGTAAATGCTGCACCGGAAAAGGAAGCTGTGAGTAGCGCTGGCAAAATAAATAGGAAGAAAATAAATATCAGATAACCAGCAAATGCGCTTATTTTATAATTCGGAAGCTTTAAAATTTTTCTTTTATACAAGAGAATACCAATTAAGCCGCCTAATAAGCCATAGATATACAAACCTACAAGGATTCCGCCTCCCATTCCGAAGAGCGTCGGAATAAAATACATCACTTCCAAAAATTCAAATGAAAGTGCCATAACAAAATTAAAAAATTTTTAAAAGTTTATTTATGGCTTACATAATAAAGCAGGACCATGAAAAGTGCGTGGGATGCGGAGCGTGCGTTGCGGTTTGCAGCGATAACTGGGAGATAGGAGAAGACGGAAAGGCAAGACCTAAAAACCAAAAGGTAGAGGAGATAGGGTGCAACAAAGAAGCTATGGAAGCTTGTCCTGTCCAATGCATCTCCATAGAGGAGGAATAATTTTTTGATTTTTTTATTATTATGACAAAGATGGAGGTAACTTTCCTAGGTACGGGAACAACCATCCCAACCAAAGAAAGGAATCATTCAGCCATCCATCTAAAATACATTGGGGAAAAGGAATACAACCTTCTTTTCGATTGCGGAGAAGGTACCCAAAGACAGATGCTCTTTGCCAACCTCAATTTTATGGCAATAGATTATGTTTTTATAACCCACTGGCATGCAGATCATTGCATAGGCATCTTTGGCTTAATAAATTCGATGAATTTAGAGGATAGGAAGAAACCTTTAATCGTCTTTGCCCCTCAAGCAGAAAAATTCGGAAAAATGGTTCTGGATTTTTATAAGCCCAAATTTGAAGTTAGATTTGTAAGTTCGAGGAGCAGAGGGATAAAAAAAATTTTAGAGGAGGAGGAATTCCAGGTTTTTACCTACCCTGTTAGGCATACCTTACCTACCCAAGCCTATGCTTTTGTTGAGAAGGACAGGATAAAATTGGATAAGGAAAAATTGAAGAAATTCAGGATTTATGGCAGGCTGTGCAGAATTTTAAAGGAAAAGGGAGAGATAGAAAAAAACGGAAGAAGAATAAAACTTGAGGAGGTAAGCAAGGTAATAAAGGGAAAAAAGGTTGTTTATTCCGGAGATACCGAGTTCTTTGAAGAATTCAGGGAATTTGCCGAAAACAGCGATTTGCTAATCCACGATTGCACCTATTTTAAAAGGGAGGATGTGAAGGAAAAGATGCATTCCTGCGTAGAGGATGTTCTGAAATTTAAGGATATTTGCAAAAAGTTAGTCCTTACCCACATCAGCAGGAAGTATACAAGCAAGAAAGAGCTTGAAAGGATTCTGAAAAGTTTAGGAGAAAAAGGAGATAAAGTAATCATAGCCGAGGATTTCCTAAAGATTTCTTTAGAGTAATCCACCACTCATTTGAATCAGAACTTTCCAAACCTTCCAGCAACCTTCTGGCTGATTCCGTCTTCAATTCCTTTCTCGCTCTTTCTATCCAATCTTTTGCATCCTTGAGACCTTTATCCATCAATTCCTTTGCTGTAGCTATCATCTCAAGCAAATCGGCATCTTTGGCAATCACTCCAGCTTTTGTATTTGGGTTTTTAACCTTCTTCCACAATCTAAAAATTTCCTTCCCTATCTTCCCTAGCCTTTCAACCTGCTCCTTCACAGCCTTTTCATCTTCTGTTTTTACATACCATTTTGCAACCCTATGGAGGTCTCCTATCCTGCATTCCTCGAGCTCATGAAAAACAGTTAAAGTACAAACTTCAAAAGGATTCTCATATCCTTCAAGCTTTGCCAGAACAAATGCTATTTGGGCTGCTCTCAAGCTGTGCTCAGCAACACTTTCCGGGTTTTTGATCCCAATAGGGGCGCCGCACCCGCCCCTATTACCCCATCCTCACCGACCTTCTCTATCAACCCTCTTCAGCTGACCCAACTCAAAAACCCAATTCCAGAAATCTTTTGCCCTCATCTTTCTCCGTACAGAACTATTCCGTCAACAAAAACAAAACTTCCTTTTTCCAACTTAACTGAAACATTCAGGGCTCCTTTTTCAAGGCTTCCGAGCTTTATTGTCATATCCTCCGGCACCAAATCCCAATCATTTCCGTTTACCGAATACCTTACCTCACCCCCTCCCAAAGGATCATCATAAAAAATATAAAGTGTTGAGTTGACCAAAGGCTTTTCTATTGAAAAAGAAGTGTTGAAGATTTCTCCTCCCTTTAGCAAAATTCTTACCTCAACCTTCTTCAAAACCCATAACCCGCCTTCCCATTTGCCATCATTACAAACATACAACCCTCCATCTTTCTCATTTATATAAGCAACTCCGTCCTCAACACAGGTTATAACCTTTCCCTCTATAGCACAACCTCTTTTCCCATCCTTTACCGGGCAGCAAACCTTCTTACTCTGATTTTGGAGCACCTGAGAGCAGCCGAAATCATTATTTCCCGGCAATCTGCACTCACAATCTTCCATGCAAACCTCTCCAACCTCCAACTTTCTGAATTTGCCATTCTCACATTTCCAGTTGCAGACTTCTCCTCCAGCGCTCAAAGACACCATACCTTCAGAATAACAATCCCAATTATAATAGCAAGTTCCGATAGGGCAGCAATAGTAGTTTTTGGAGCCATACAAAAGATAGTTTATATTATCCAGCACACAATAACTTAAAGGAGCGCACTCCCTTTCCCTTCCGCTGCACACTTTTTTCGCTTCCGGTAGGAAAGTATCTACTGTAACATTCACCTTGTAACCAGGTTGATTAACATTGCTCCTTAACTTCACCATGTACCAGCCTCTGGGTTGGTTTTCTAGGACAATTTCATCTGTCCCACTTTCAATAGAAGAGCCGCAATTGTCCAAATAAGCATCACCTTCACTCGGGCATTTATAAACTTCTATATAAACTTTTTTACCCTTAGGCCTTTTAGGATTGGTATAGACAAAAATATCCCTGTTCTCGGTCAATTTAAAGACAATTACCTGCTCAACTCCCCAATACACTTTTTTCTGGTCCCTTTCCCATTCCTTAGGATAGGCGTTCAAGGTATTGTTCCACAATTCAATCGCAATGGTTTCTCCCGCATTATCATCAAGTTTGAAAAACCATTTTCCGTTTTTACAGGTGAGGTTGTAACCTGCTATAGTATAGTGCTCTCCTTCTCGATTTTCATCAAAAATTTCGTCATCATCGTAAATTCCATCCCCATCTTTATCCCACCAACATTTTTTATCTGGCAAGCAAACCGCTCTTCCCCCCTCAAAACTCGGAGCGCAGTTTCCTGAAGCGCATGGATGCGAGTCATTTATAAAGGCGTCATCGCATTCATAATAGTCCTTGATTGTAAAAAAACCGCAATAACAATAATCTTTCCTTTTTTCTGAGCAGTAATAACGCTTCCAGCATTTACCGCTTTCAGGATCCCAATCACAATTTTTGTAACCTTTGTTGGTTTGGATTTCTAATCTATATTTGCCTTTTTCTGTAGATGAAGGTTTACTGCATCCGCTATATTGATCTCCATCATATACGGGAGCATTCTTTATACAAAAAGCTTCACACCTTTCTTCATCGCATTTACATCCCGAAAAAATCGAAGAGATATAGCATTTTTGCCATTCTTTACAACTTATGGTTGTAGATTCACACTTATCGCAGTTCTTTTTCCCGGTGCAGCAGCATTTATTTTTTCTTTTCACGCAATCATATGTATAGTATATTCTGTCTATGAAAGAAGGAGGTGAACCATAATAATAATCCGAACTATATTCTACATACTCGGGGAATAGAGAATCAGAATAATATGTTATTGTACTTACCGAGGATGGGCTACCTTCACCAGAACATTCATCATCACAAGGTAAGTCATCATGACCTGGACAGTGTACACCTTCACAAGGATCTTTTTTCTTGCCATCACCACCATTACAAAATCCTACCTGAGCAAATACTCCAAACACTACCAAAAGACAGATAATAAAAATAACAACCTTTCTATCCATAAAACCTTTTTTATATTTTTCAAAATAAAATAAAACATGGCGGAGGAGGTTGAATTTTCGAAGTTTATGGAAGAGCTGGTAGCAGCCATAAAGGAAAAGATAAATGCACAATCCGCCAGAATTTCAAAGCTCGGCGATGACTTGAGCATGTTGAAATCCAATGATTTAAAGGAGATAAATTCGAGGTTGCAAAAGCTGGAAACAAAAATGGCGGAGCTCGAAAAACTCATTGCTGAAAGAAACAAAGAATTAAAGGTAGATGAAAAACTGGTAGAGCTTTTAAGGAAGCTGTAGGCTGGTTAGTTAAAAGGAGGAGTTTTCTCCCAATCGAACCCAAACATCTATTTCTATCATTGGGAATGGGGTTTTAAATCTCTCTATTCAGCCAGAGCCGGGCTGAAACAAAGCTCTCCGATCTAAACCACTATTGCGTAAGTCCCTTTTTTGGTTATGTTGAACTCTTTTGCTACCTCTGAATTTTCGGGGTCGAAGACTACCATAAGTCCCTTCCAATTTTCGGTAAATTCCTTTCCTCCGCATCCCGGGCATGTATCCCCTTCAAACACTATCATTTTACAATTCTTGCACGCTCCCTTCCCTACTTTCATAAAATAAAAACTCTCAAAATTTTTTATATATATTCGGTACATAGAAATTATGGAATTTGAGGAGCTGGAAGAAGGTCCGAGTATCAATTTAAGGGAATTGAACCAAAAGATAGAAGCTCTGAGAGAAGAAATCGAAACAATAAAGAGCAAATTTAAGATTGAGGAAATCCCTTCTTCTGAAGAACTGAGAAAAACCACAAAAAGGATGGAGCTCCTGAAGGAAGAAATTTTGGAAATCAGGAGGGTTGTTCTGGCGAGTTTGGAGAGGATGAAGGAATTTGAGGAAAAATTACCGAAAGAACTAGAGGCTTTGGGAAAGTTGGAAAGGAGGTTGGAAAATGATGAGGCAATTTTTTCAAAACTTTCCAATAAGATAAGGGAGGACCTGAGCAGGTTAGAGTCGGAGAAGCAGGCTTTTACCCGGGAGATTAAGGAAAGACTTGACAGAATTGAGGAATCCTTTGAGCGTGAGGTAAGGGAAGAGGCGAAGCAGGCCGTAAGGAAGCAGGCGGAAATGCTGACCGCTTACGGCTCAAAACTTATGGAGTTGGAAAAAAAGTTCGAAATTTTGAAGAAGGAAGAAATTCCGGTCTTGTTAGATAGGGAAATTACCAAATTAATCCAAAATTTCTCCGGACATCTCAGCAAGTTGGTAACCAGAGAGGACTTTGCAAAATTTTCTGAGGAAGTGAGGAGCAGGATAGAGAGCATAACCGCTCCAAATCTCCAAAATATAGAGGAAAGACTGGCTGAGTTGGAGGATAGGGTTGATAAAATAGCGAAGCTCGTCTTCGGCCTTTCCCAAAGGTTGCCTGTTGTGGTTGAGTGAAAAAAATTGCCTAATCTGAAGGCTCAAAAGGCTTCTGAACTGTAATTACATCCTCAAATGTGGTTATTACCCGGTATTCGGCTTCAGCCATCAGATTGATTTCCAATTCATCCTTATCAAAATCTTCGGTAAGCCTTATGTCGAATTGGTAAATTGAAGGCAAATCTTCATTAGGCCCTATTTCCGTTTTTTCTTTAAAGGTGAGGATGAGGAGGTTATTTTCTATGGTGCAATTTATTCTTTTTTCTTCTCCTTCCTCCTTCCTGCAGGAAAAGTTCAGGTATTTTCTGTTATCCTCCTTGAGAAGGTAGATTTTGATTTTATCACCTTTCTCAAATATAACCCTGCTATCTTGTTCTCTATTTTTCAGGGTTACCGTAACGCTTGCCTTATTCATACCCAAACTTTCCTTTACCAAAGCCTTTCTGGTTGCAAGGATAATTGCTGCAGGAGCGGATTTCACAAATGAGGTTTCTACCTCTCCTATCGCTCCTTCTTCCTTCTGAAGATTTATTTTCCTAAGCAGCTTTATAGGGGTATAGCTTTCTGTTTTATATCTATAGCTGACCTCGAATCCGACTGAGCCTGTGGTTAAAGGTTTGTATTTTACATAATCGCACTCCATTTTTTTGGTGCAGTTCCAGCTCTCTCCAACCTTTTCGCACTCCCATTCAGAGCATGTTATTGAGGAAGGTTTTGAATCCTCGCAAGACAAAGAGCACTCGGTATAGTTTTGATATCCGGTAAGTCCGCTTTCTAATTTAATAGAGACATTGTAAGCCTTTCCTGCCGAGCAGTTCAAAGGTTCGTCATAGCTTTCTATTTTTCCTTCCAAATCCTCACCCCAAGGGTTATTAACAAACCCTTCATTTGAGATGAACTCTACACTTCCCTTTTTGAGGGTGCCGAGCTTAAATTCTTCAGCCTTTGAAAGGTCCAGCACCTTTAAATCGCACCTTTCGTACTCCCCGGAAAATAACTTGACCGTCACATTCTCTGCATCGAAATCACCTTTATTTTCCAACTGCATAGTTACCGCTACAGAGTTTCCAGGATAAAGCTTTTGGGGAATGATTTTAAACTGGGTTGCCTCTAAGGCATTTGCATATTCCGGCTTTTCTCCTGGTGCTTCCTTCGGTTGGGTAATAACGCATTCCTCAGTATAAGCCATTGGATTTGTAAAGAGCAAAGTTAGGCAATGCACAGTCTTTTCAACATTTGTAGGAATTTGTTC
>Ga0190308_1000470_pt1 | contig 12919 bp, 24 predicted proteins | sample 48700756_MG_FD_165050 | JGI IMG/M metagenome (GOLD analysis project Ga0190308, IMG submission 165050) | Hydrothermal vent sediment bacterial communities from Southern Trench, Guaymas Basin, Mexico - 4870-07-5-6_MG | ecosystem: Environmental > Aquatic > Marine > Hydrothermal vents > Sediment ...
GTCCCTAGCTAATTCTATAAGGTCGGGGTTAGGCTCAATGTCTTGCGGGCCACCTACTATAATTAAGTCTTCCTTCAGTTTTTTAAAGGCCATAATTTGAAGCTCCACCCTTTTCTGCCAGTTTATCCTTTGAACCGATAGGAAATAGTCTCTGCTTGGGTTTTTGGCAGGTCTGAAAACGTTTAGGTCTATGGGCGGATATAGAACGTGCGTTTCTATACCGAACCATTTTCGCATCTGACTTTGAATGAATTTGCTGTTTACTAGGATTAAGTCCGCCTTCTGGAAAAGTTCCTTGTATTTCTTTAGAATCCATTTTCTGTCTCGCCTTATGATTGACGCCCTTATTGGCTCAACGTATCTTATTATGTGCTTAAACATGAAGGTATAGGGTCTAACAGCTCTATGCTCATAAAGTATAACGGGTTTATTGTGGTAGTCATCGAAAAACACCAAGTCCCACGGGCAATGAAGTATGATTATGTCCCCGTTGTTTAGGCTATTTAATATCTGTTCCTTGAAAAACAGCCTATATCTCAATAGGGCTTCGAATTCTGCCTTAGTTAGTAATTCACTCAACATAGTTTCACTTACTTCCGTGTTATTAATGTTTTAATTAAAATTTGCTTACTTACTTCGTCGCATATCTCCTCGATGTCTTTGTTCCTAGTGGTATTTATGAATGCCAAGGTTGCCGCTCTTAGTGCTTTTGCCATCGTCGTCATCACGTGCTCGCCTCCCCCTTCTTGGGTTACCGCGAACCTAAATTGGACAATTTTATGCCTAGACATTTTCAATCACGGAATATGCTATATCCATTAAAAGCTTTACTAATTTGTTTTCATGCTTAACATAAACGGTGGTGTGGGTTATCGAGTCATCGCAGTCGGGCTTGAAATTAACGTTGAACCTCCGCGGGTTATTATAAACCTCAGAGTTTTGGGAAATATAATAAGGCGTAATGCTCACAATCGAAATGTATTTCTTGATTGAGAGAAGCCTAACCAAGCTTATTAGGGTATCAATTAACCGTTCCTTTGGAAAACCCTTAATCAGGGATATTTCAACTTTTATCCCAAAGGTTTTTAGGTTCGCTAATGTTTCTCTTATTGTTTTCCAGTTTATAGGTTTATTCATCCATTTTAGCAACCTGTCGCTTAAAGTTTCAACCCCTAAGCCAGCTAGGAAGCATCCGCTTCTCTTCATCCAGTAGGCTTCCCTCAATGATATTCTGGGAATGAAGCTTCCTGAAGCCCATCTAATTTCTAGGGGTTCTAGGGCTTTACATAGCTCAATTAGCCTTTTAGGGGTAGGGTTGGTTATGTTGTCGCAGAAGCAAAATTCCCGTTTATGATTTTTTAGGATTTGTATTTCGGTTACTATCCTGGATATTGATTTTTCCCTGTAAATTTCGCATGATGGAAAAAACCTTACGTTGCAGAAACTACACCTATTTACGCAACCTCTCTGCGTTTCCACTCCGATTGCGTCATATTCTTCAAGCTTTAAGTCATCATATATCGGTATGGGTGATGCGTTTAAGTTAAGCAAGGGCGGAGCTTTTACCATTCTTATTTTTTCACCTTTTTGGGTTCGCTTGAAGGTTTTCACGAATAGTGTTTCTGCTTCACCTTCGTAGAAGCACGACACCCAAGGATATAATTTGGCATAAACATGGGACTTCCAGAGTATTGACGGACCGCCGATTATTGATTTAATTTGGTTCTCAGCCAAAATTTTCGCGACAAGCAGGGATAAACCAATATTGTTTTTATACGTTGAAAAACATGTTATTTTAGGGTCATAGCCTAGTATTAAATCTGCTAGATTGTAGGCTAATTCATGTAACTTTTCATCCCACTCATCTTCAATTTTAAAAATAGCCTCTAATGGATAAAAAAACGTAAGGATGTAGGCTAACCTTTTAGTTTCTAAGTCTTGATGCTTTTCTACCAAAACCCTCGCTTTTCCAAGTATAATTTTTAGGTATATATCGTTAAATTTCGGTGCAAGGTCGATTTGGTGTAGGCTAGGCATTAAAGCCTTGAGAATTCCTAGAGCGATTGGCTGGGTTCTGCATTCCCTATAAGGCAGGTTAACTGCCACATCCAATAAAATCGCCTTCTCTAGCTAAAGTTGAACATAGCTTAGAAGCATTATTGCACAATTACAATAGCCCGTTCCGCCGCTAACTTTCATCTGCACCTGATAGCTTTCCGGCCCCGTTTCATCACTAATGTCTACCCAGTCGGACTCTGCGATTTCATAGGCCGTGTTCGTTACGCTCACTTCAGTTCCTTCAACTACCGTCCCTGCGTGTTGACGGTATAGCCTTGCATAGGTTGTTTCTCCAGAAGTATCATTCTTTAAATGAGCAAAAAACTTCAAGAAAAGCTTATTATCCACTCTGAAAAGCGGAGCATCAATTATTACGTCGCTGTCTACTATTGTTACATAGGTTGTGCTCGTTGTTGAAACTTCAGCGGTGATATGACGGGCACTAAAAACTGATGCTATTGGGTCTTCTGCAAGCAGTATTTTTCTCCAACTTGGTGGGTCTGGCAACGCAAGTTTTCTCGGTTGAACTTGTGGAATCCTCTTAGGAACAAGTTGAGGAACGCCCCATTTTCTTAAATTTATGCTCAAGTCAGAGCCTCCAAGATTGAATTGATTCTTGTTACAGTCTTTTCCCAAGTGAACATTTTAGCTCGAATTATACCTTTCTCAGCTAACATTTTTAGATGTTGCCTATTTTCCTGAGCCCAAATTATTTTTTCTGAAAGGTCATCTATATCTACTAATGCAAATTTACCCATAGAGGTCGCTAGGTATCCCTTAATTTCAACATATATTCCACAGTCACCTACAATTTCAAGAGCTGCTCCATGCTTTATGACTATGGGGACCGTCCCGCAAGCCATAGCCTCCAAATTTGGAAGCCCAAATGACTCTGAAGTTGGGAGAATATGTAGATGAAGACTATTATAAAACGAGGAAACTGATTGGGAGGTCACTGGAAGATTAAGGTATGCTGTCTTAGATACCTTTATTCTTATTCCTAGTTTTTTTGCATAGATATTTATGTCTGGCTGCCAAGGAGTTGCATCATAAGTTGTTGTAACTAAATAGTATTCAGCATTTTTCAGACCTTTAGATAAAGCTAGTGCATACGCATCAATCAACAAGGCTAGCTGTTTTCTCCAAGTAAGACTAGCTATTGTGCCTAGTTTTAGAGGATTGCCAGCATATTTTTCCTCAAGTGAAACTAATGGTCTGAAAATTGACGTGTCAACCCCATGATGCAACACTTCAGCTTTGTAGCCTTCCTTAGCAAGACATTCTTGACTGAAATGTGAAGGAACAAGTATTAAGTCTGCTTTGTCAAGGAATGATAAGTCAATTGTTAGTGGATAACCTTCAACTGTTGTGTAGATTATTATTTTTGCAAGCTTTTTTACTTCATCTAAAAAACTGCTCAGTCTAGAAAGAAAGAAGGGGGCGTGGTAAGCTATTATTACATCTGGACGCAGAGTTTCTGTATATTTTCTTAATTGCCTAAAGTCTGAGAATTGGGTGAGAACATAGTTCTCCATTTGTAAAGGAGTGCCAAGGTAGTCCTGCCCAAGACACCATATTTCATGCTTTTTTCCTAGCCTCTTCAAGATGTTGTCTGTTACAACACTGAAGCTAGCTTGCTTAAGTGGTGAAACGCTAATCCATAGAATTCGCAATATTGGTCCTCTTTAGTGACTGCTACTTTTTCAGGGTTATTGGAGTTCCCATTACCTTTTTTATTGATTGACCAGCATATATCTGTTTCAGCTTTTCTATTGTTAACTCATACTTTAATACGTCCAAGACAAAGCATATTGTATCAACTTCTACTCCTTGACTTATGTGAAACATTATTACATCGACTAAGTCGTTATGAAGCTCTTCCATAAGCTTTGCTTTTTGGGATAAAAATTCCTTCTCAAGCTGGTCGAAGACTTGCTCGAAAAGTTTGCTGTATTTTATTCTGGTTCTTTTTAGGCGAGGCTTTTTAATTACTACCCTTTTTTGTTCACCTTCCGCTGGTTTGATTTCTAATGGTGCAGGAATTTCTTCTTTAGACTCTTCCATATCCACACCTATGATAATTTATGATACTAACTATCATTTTATGTTTTTCGTTGGTGGACTGAGTCCAGCAAAAGTTTTAGCCTACATAAACATAGGGATGTTTGTCATTAGTGTCAAAGTATATTACGCCAAGTTTCGTGGTTGTATAGGCGTCTGCTGCTGACTTGTTGTCTAGGGCTAATCTATCCGCCTCATGTTCAGCAAAGTCTAAGTCAACTGCCAAAGGGCCTAGAGCATGTTTATGGTCGGCTCGGACAAATGCGTTAGATGTTCCATCAGAGGAAGTTCCGTCTAAGGCAACTGGAGAGCCTACTACGGCCGAGTGCTTGTGGTCGGCTCGTGCAGCTTCATCGCTTGTTCCTATGCTGGCCGCTCCAAAGTCTACATCTGTTGGGGTAACTGTGCTGGTTAATACGGCCGCATCTCCTTCCAATAGGATTCTTTTCCATGGCATGGTTATCTTACTCCTCTTGGTATATGTATGGATGCTTGTCTGTTTCTAAGTATATCATCTCTGCTTTTTTGTTTTTTGGTGGAAGTTCGGTTACTGATTTCAGTATTATTCTAGGTCTAGGAAATTTGGGCATTTATCCTGCCACTCCTCCATAAAATTCCCATGGGAAGTATTTAGGTTCTCCTTTAGTTTGTTGAATTGTTACTTTTATTCCTCTCATGGCGGGAAGTTTCTCTATGTGTATGAGTGGTTCTTTTTGTTTTCCTTGGTATTCTTCTTCTGCGTATAAAGAGTATTCATCGTCTACTGCAAGCTTGACATATTGTCTTATCCAGACTTCATCGCCGTCATCCATGTTTTTGAGATTGATATAGCCAGAAATTGTGAAGGGTTCATTTCTCATATATTCAAAAACTATTTCTTCTGAAGGGCTGGCTTTAAAGTTGCCGCTACCAAGATGAGTCATCGGTATTTTTGCTCTTCCAATTATATAATACAAAATTTCAATAAAGACAACTACTAAAAGCAGCATAAATGAGCTTTTAAGTATTTTAGTTAAAGTGTTTTCTTCATTCATGTAGATTCCTCTATCCATACATAGATTCTTTTTGTTTTTGGGTCAAATTTTATTTGACCTTCTACTGGTTGGTCGGGATTAAGTTCGACCACCTTTCTGGCTTCCCCTCCCCTTACTTTTACTGGTTTTTCTTCTTCAGTCATTTTTATCCCAATATTTCTATTGGAAGCAGCAACCCGACCATTTCATATAGATTGTAGAATCTGGTTATATGGATTTCCAAGAAAGTGTTTACAATTGGGTATCCTTGCTCGCTTTTTAACTTTATTTTCAGAGTGTGTCTTCCGAATGGAACGTTATATGTTTCAAATTCTGTTTTAAATATGTGGCTAAAGGTTAGGTCAGATTCGATAACTGCTCTTGGTTTAGGTTCATTATCAATAAATACGCCGAGAAATCCTTTTGTTTCTTCTGGGGGCACTATAAGGTCTGCGAATACTCTAACTTTTATAATGTTACTGTGAAAAGGGTCTTTTTCGAAATCTAGAATCTTTGCTTCTTTCCAATCTTTGGAGGCAATACTTACCTCTATTTCATCAGTATGGTAGTGCTCGGTTTTTATCAAGTCAGTTGCCTCCGCTATTTAAATTCCTTGACTATACTTATTGTTAAAGATAGCATCATTAGTATCATAGTCAAGGCAGTTAGAGTTATCATAGCTTGTATATCGGTTGGAGTTACTGGTGTTGCCTCAGCCACCCTTCTCTCCTCGCCATAATGGCTTGGTGAGTCTGACTATCTCTAGAAGAGTTTTAGCAACAACCCATGTAATAGCAAATATGTCTGTTAAGCCCATAAACAGATAGGTGCTTAAGGTTATTTTGCTTTCTCCACTACCAACCAGCACAAAACAATCTCTATCGTGACGGAGAACATCCGCGGTTACAGGGTCTTTTTCGTCCCAGTAGTCAATCCATTTATTGTATTCGGCAACAACCGCGTCATAGACGTCCTTGGCTTTTAAGCCATCATATATGTATTTGGGAGCGGTAATGCATTCTTTGAATCCTTCAAGTGGCTCGTATGTATCTCCCGTTATTCTGATTCTTAGCTCGTCAGAGTAAGCAAAGACCGCTCTGGCTCCAGCATCCACCATGGCGGGAGCCAGCTTTCTGCCAGTGTGACACGCCACTATGGAAACTATTTTGTTGTTGAACCACACCGCGTTAGCGAGGTCGAAAACATTTTCGCCTATTTCTGGACCGATAAGTGCGTCTTCTGAGCCGTGACTAAATCCCCAGACCACTACTGGAATTTTGCTTACGAAGTTACCTAATAGTTCTGTTTTGTTGGCTTTTTCTTTATATAGGTCATAGACTGCGTAAAGTCGTTTTCTTGCATATTCAATTACTTCCGGGGCTATCTTAGTGCTTAATACTTCTGTTACTAAGTCGAAGTTTGTTCTGACAATTGTGGTGTCATTCTCACCCATGACAAATCTATCCTCGCATCTTAGCTATAGCAGTTTTAAGTAGAGCACTTACTACTGACAAAACAATTATTCCGGCAGTAACCAGAGTCAATGAAGATACGGCTGATTGAAATGTGGATTCCATGTATATATCAATCTCTGACGGTGATGCCCCGATTACTGGAATGAAGACCGTCCCTTCTTCATTATCAACTATCAAGGCTTCAGGAGTTTTACCATCAACAGTAACGGTGGTGACTTTCCATGATTTTGGCAAGTCTAAGACGATGAAGTAGTTTTCGACATCAAATGAAGTTTTCACAGTATATTTCGATGCTGAGTTCTGAATTTGAGCAATATATGATGAAATTTGAGCTGGTGATAATCCCAGTCCCTCAAGCATTTTTACTATATTTAGCCTCAGCACCTTTATGTTCGAAGCTTCAATCTCCAGCGTGGTTGGACTTGACAAACATAGTCTCAAAGTTGAATCTTTTCCCTCTTCCACTCTAGCAAGCGAAGGAGTTTCCGGAGGCAACGAACCTTCTATAGTTATGACTTTTTCTAGCGGATACACTTTCACTTTCCTCCTTTTGAGTATCGTTCAATTGTTCCCTTGATAGCCATTTCAATTATTTTCTTTCCTACTTCAGTTTCATTTTCAACTTCTTTAGCCAATTCTTCAGCAGTATAAACTCTATTAGCAATTATAGTTGAATATCCGCTTCGTCTGATGGCATCGGCTACTGCTTTTTTTAAACTTTCATTAAGGTTACTCATATAGTTCCCTCTTAATCAGTTTTTTAGTTTCGGGAATGAGCCATTTAATGGTCATACCCAATATTATCAAGTTGTATATGGAAAAGATAAGAATTGTGAACCAGTCTTCAGGGGGGTCTTGTGAAACGTTCTTTTCAATTGAGTCTGACATTATTTACATCGCCCCCATTAACGCGGTCATCATGCTCATAATCATCATCATAAACATGAACATGAACATCATGCTCATAAATTGCTCCAGACCTTGCATCATTATTTGAGTTGTTTCTTGAGTGGTAGGATAAGGCGTCGAGTAAGTCGCTTCTACTTCGACATAGTCTACATAAGGAGAGCTTTTCTTCTGGAAGCCAACTGTTATGGTATGTAAGTAATGAAGTCTGGTTTCTAAATTGTTTAAAATCTCAGGCGACCAAGAAATTAAATCGGTAATGTCCACTTCAACGACTTGGTCTATACTTTCAAGCGGAATTTCTCTGCTTTTCCATTCGGTTCCATCCCAGACATCGAAATAAGTATAGTCATTTTCAGGAGAAGTTTCGTATCCTTTAATCCTAACAACTACTTTTGTTATAGTTGCATCAGAGGGTATTGAAAAACCGTATTCTGTGAGCTTCTGCCATGTTTGGTCCACCCCAACGCAGTATTTACCATCCTCAAAAAGATTTTCTGGATTAGTCCATCCGCCTTCCGTATAGCCGGGTCGTTTAGTTACAGTGGTCATTTTTATTTCACCTACCTGACTATAATTATCTTCCCTTCTTCCGCTGGGACTGTCTCTGCTCTTTTTCTAGTTATAGCTCTAATCATGCCTGTCATCATGCTCATAATCATTATCATGAACATCATTGTGAACATCATTCCCATCATTTGGTTCATCATCATACTGAACTGTTCGCCGAATATTGAAGTTATTCCTTCTTGGTTTGTCAACTTTCATACATGCCTCCTATAGCAGATGTTACGGCACTCATCATTCCTGTCATCATTGCCATCATCATGAACATAAACATGAATTGCATCATCATGCCAAAGAGGTTTCCAAGAGGCAACATATTCTCATCACCTATATAGGACAGTTCCCACGGAGACTCATAGGGAAGAGTGGGCCATCCTTCTGGTGTTGGAGAAGGCTCATCGTAGGTTATTTCTAGATAACATTCAGAATCCCACCAGTCTATTATGTTCCCTCCATAAACCTTGCCTTTAATATCGAACGTTGAATGATTCTTCAACCATTCAGTTATGTCTCTACTTACTTTTCCCTTATCTGGGGTCGTAGAAAGCATTTTTTGCCAATCACCGCCTCTTGGTCTAAAATACACCTCAACAGTAGGAGGCCCCGGAAGTTTCACAGCAGGAGCCCAATGGATAGAGGGAGGAATAAACAGAAAAATCGGAACTATGTTTATATCAGTTTTCCATGCATTTAGAACAAGCGTAGCTTTCTTGAGGTAGGGGATTATTGCGGATAAGCTGTAGTCCTTCTTGAAAACTTTTTCTTTTCCCGGTATAAAGATTTTTAAGTGGTGAACTCGCCATATTTGTATTACTGATGTTTTAATTGTCATCTTGCAATCGACCTCGTAATCATTCTTGGAATTTCGGCCATCATACTTATGAATGGGGAAAACATCATGAAGAAGAGCATCAGCCCGATTATCGAAATTATCATTGAAATGTTTTCGGGGCCTATTACGCTGGCCAATTCTTTTGTTTCCTTTACGGTAGCAGTTAACTCATGAACGAGAAACACTGTAGCCACTATTCCCGCAACGATTACAATTGCCATGATTATTGTGCTCACTGCAATAGGCGATGCATGTTTAACATACCATTGAACAACGAAAGTTTTGCCATTAACCTCCATGTATTGAGTGAAAACTCCGTGCTCAACTGCCAGTTTGTCACGCCACTCTTTTAGATAGCTTAATGCAACCTCTTCCGGAATTTCTTGATTAAACTCCCCCCAAGACTCATAAATAACATTTGGTTTGACAGCTTCATCTTCGCTTACTTTCCTAGCTATTCCGTAATATCTATAGACTAAACTGACCATGTTCAGGCCCCTGACAATTTAGTTCCTAAAAAAGGGGGGAGCTCAGGAGCCACTCGTTTCATCGTGGCTCCAAATTAGCTACAGAATTATCGTGCTACGCCCCAGTGATTTTGAATTCTCTAACGAGGCTCATGAGAACGCTGACTATCAACACTAGGAATATCAATGGAATTATCGTGTTTATTATAGCAGATACGTCTATTGGAGTAACCATTGTGGGTCAGTGACCCCCTTTAAGTTAGCTTGAATTCTTTGACCAGACCCATGAGAACGCTGACGATGAGCACTAGGAATATCAGTGGAACTATCATGTTGATGATGGCTGAAATATCAATTGGGGTTACCATTTAGCTCATACCTCCTCTAAGCCGGGGAGGGCGAAGCGGGTGCTGGAGCTCCTCTGACCAGCCCTGCAAGCCTTCGTATCTTCTCAGCTCTGTAGGATTTGGCTTTCCTCTTGGTGAACTCACAGACTCTTCTGACTCTTTCATATGGGTCTGCGAGCCTATAGACGCCGGGTAGTGTGCGACAGAGGTCAGGATACCATGCGTTGAGCCATTCTGTGTATCTTGTCGCACCCGCTAGGGTGCGTTCCTCCCATTTAGGACCTGCCCCTGATACGCCGCCAGTGAATCTTCCTACAATCTCTTCGAGAGTGAGGCCCTTTGCCATTTTTACATTTCCTCCCGTTTTCAGTATAATGTGGTTTCGAAAATCTTAATAATCTTTTCATAATATTTTATGATGAGATGCGTTGAGTGGTTGGAAAACAATTATTGTTAGAGAAGAAATCTACAAATTATTGAACCAGATGAAAAAAGTAGAAAATCGTAGCAGTATATCAAACATGGTTGAAACTTGTGTTTTATACTATTTCAGTAAGAAGCATAAGGACATGAAGATAGTTGAGTAGTTTGCTGGACTGAGTCCAGCAGAAGTTATCTTCTTTTACGAGGGAACCATTTTAAAGTGTTAAGAACGTAGTAGCAGTTTCTGCATTGCCATATTCCGGGAACAAGTTGCCGCATGGCTAAGGCTCCGCATTTAGGACATTGAAGAACAGCGGTTGCAGGAACTTTTTCTGGTTTGACTATTTCCTCGGTAGGAAGCAACGTTACTTTCTTTCCTACTTTTACAAGTATCATTCTTCTTTCTGGCGGAGCCCCAAAAACTAATTCCGTTACTTTATAGTATTCTTTGGCCCCTTTAAGCCATCTGCTTAGGATTTCTTTTCCAGCTCTTCTAACATATTCATAGGCTTCTTTTTCAGGCGGCGGTTCCTCTTTCCAATCCTTTCCAGTTTCTTTTTTGTAGAGTTCCTCGGCTTTTTTAGCTATGAGCTTTTCTACTGGCGTTTCAAGTTCTTCCTTTGAAATCGGTTCAATTTCTATTTCTCTTCTTTCTTCTTCAGCCATTTTAGGCAACTCTCATTACTCTGAAACACTTTGGGCACTGATATAGGTTACCTATTATTTTTCTCATTACTTCACCGCATTTGGGGCAGACTGGAGGGGCTCCAGCCACATATTTTGCTTCGGGGGGAACCGCTGTTTTAGGTATTGTTTCCCTCATTTCTTTAAGGGTCTTTTGCCATCTTCTTAGAACCTCAACCAAGGCTCTGTCCTTAAATTCTTGCGGAACTCCTTCTGGGGGAATTTTCTTTTTTCCAGTTATTTTTTTGTATAGAGCGATTGCCTCTTGTTCTATTACAGCATCTACGGATTTTTCAAGTTCTTCTCTGTAGATTTGTGGACTGTTCTTTTCTTTCTTTCTGCCAGCCATAAGGTCTGCTAGATGTTTGACTCTTTCGCGTCTAGCTATCTCGCGGTAGTCCGAGATTTCTTCTATTTTTCTTTCAGCCATTATCTCTCTACGCCTTCTATAAATCCTCTAACAATCTCCTCTGGAGTCTTATATGAGCTTGATGAGGAATGAATTGAGCCGGAACTTCTTGCTTTTTTAAGCTGGCTAATAAGTATTTCCGCTTCTTGAGGGGAAACAAGTTCTCCCCATCCGCTTTTTCCTATTTCTCTCCATACTGGACCTGCTAGGTGTATTTTCATTCCCGCTTTTTTAGCTAACTCGATAACTTTCTCTGCTGGAACATATTGACAAGCAGTCGCCCCTCTTTCGCAAGTAGCGGTCCATCCCCCATACTGTTCATTAGTCAAGTAAAATCCAGTATACTTGCATAGACCTAACAGCTTGTCATAGTAGCTCATCGCTTGAACGCCTCAATTATTGCTCTAAGTAGGTATACCACTATGAGCAAAATCACTACAGACATTACTATTGAGGTTGTGGCTTGTATTGTTTGGGTTGTATCGCTTGCAAGTTGAATAGTTAATAGAGTGGGGCTTTCATGCGTTACAGTAACGCATACCCTATTATCAGATAATTCATAGTCAATGGGAGTGTTGTCCTTCAGAACTCCGACAAAACGCCACTGAGCTGGGAGAGTGAAACAGAATTTTTCTTGTTTGAGGTCGCTTGTAATTTCTATGTCAAGTCGGTCAACCATTGACTTAACATAAGCTATTGCATGGTCTCTTATTTTTTCAGGCGTCCATTCTGGGGGGAGTTGGGGCATTTCTGGCATTTCTTTAATTTTTTCAACGACATCTCTTATGCAGTTGCCGACATCAATATGGATTTCCACTATGTTTGATTTAGTTATAGAGAATTTGTGCTTGTCAGACCAGCATATTTTTAGGCTAGCTGGTTTTGTATTATCAGCCTTTACTATTGTAACGCTTGGCATTTTCTCGGCGAGCTTCTGTAAGTCTTCGTCAGATAGCTCTACGCAGATTGGAAATTGAATTGGAGGAGTCCAAACATATAAAGTGGTGAGTATTGGCTCAGACATTTTCTACTCCTCTTCCTCCTCAATTATTTCTACTGGTATTGGTTCTCCCTTTATTTTAGGAAGGTTTTTTGCACCCATTACTTGAGCGAAGCTTTTCATCGTTTGTTCTAGACACCAATCTATGAGTGGGTCGGCAAACTTCCACAGCTTATCCAATAGCCGTTCTCTAACATCCTTCGCCTTGGGCGAGAGTTTAACTCTTGTTGGTGCAGGCATAGGTCCTTGTAGCGTTCTAGCTAGCTCAAGCATACTTTGATATTCTTCAGAGAACAGAAGCATACCCATTCTCAAAAAGTTCCTTATTGCCTGTTCTTGTAAGGTTGTGAATAAGTCGAACGCTTCCCAGAGGTCGGCTACAGTTAGCTGGCTTTGGATTAGCTTTCTTTCTATAAAATAGTGATGCAAAGCCTCGCTGACTATTACTGTTTTCTTACGACCAGTTTGCTTAGCTATAGCTTCAAGCATTTCATAGACTTCTGGTCTGCTACGTTTAAGCGGGCCAACCATACGATTAATCTTCTTCTCTATTTCAGGAGGCACTTCTTCCTCTGGAAAAGGAGGTGGCGGGGGCGATGAGTCGTCAGCAGCTATTTCTTGGGCTAATGGTTTCCATTTTCTTCTTTTTCTTTTGTTTTCAACTTCATCGGCAGGAA
>Ga0190308_1000473_pt1 | contig 12869 bp, 12 predicted proteins | sample 48700756_MG_FD_165050 | JGI IMG/M metagenome (GOLD analysis project Ga0190308, IMG submission 165050) | Hydrothermal vent sediment bacterial communities from Southern Trench, Guaymas Basin, Mexico - 4870-07-5-6_MG | ecosystem: Environmental > Aquatic > Marine > Hydrothermal vents > Sediment ...
TGTAAATGGTGAATATAAATGAGAATATATAGAGTTAAAGATCCTTATAAGGGAATAGCTATATTTGATCCCTACACTATAGCTGTTATATTAGCGCTTAAGGAGAAAGGCGAAGGAAATATCGGAGATATAAATAGGGCAGCCTCAAAATATGCTGAAATGCAGCCAGCAACTACCACTAGAAAACTTGATGCGTTATATAAATATGGAATAGTGGACATGAAACAGATTGAAAGGGCAAAAGGTTGGATAGAGAAAAGGTTTACGTTGACGGAAAAAGGTAAATTACTAGCTGAAGCACTAACGAAATCACTCCCTGGAGTAGAATAGAATAAGAGATGCGCTATTTATCTCTATTCTTAATACAACAATTTTTAATTTAACCTCAAGGAAATAAAAATACCAGCTTTATATACCTAATGGAAATAGATTTCCGTATATACTCTTTCTAACTAAGTATTTAGGGAATGGTTCATGGTTGATAAATACAGAGACCTAATTAAGAAGAGTTGGAGCAAGTTTTGGAAAGCCGTAAGAGACGCCGATGTAGTGTTAGAAGTCCTTGATGCAAGAGATCCAGAAGCATTTAGATTAAGAGAGATCGAGAAAAAATTGGTTGAAATGGGCAAAAGATTAATATTAGTGATCAACAAGTCTGATTTAGTTCCTAAAGGTATTATCGAGCTATGGAAAAAACGTTTTGAAAAAGAATATCCAACAGTATTCATAAGTGCTAGATTTAGATTAGGAACAGGCGTTCTTAGAAAAGTAATTTATAGAACTGCTAGAAGGAAAGAAAACGACGATATAAGAGTAGTTGTCATTGGTTATCCAAACGTTGGTAAGTCTGCATTAATTAACATTTTAAAGGGATACCATAGTGCTCCTACAGGTTCAAAACCTGGATTAACTAAAGATATTCAAATTTTGAGAAGAGGTAAATTAAGGATCATAGATACTCCTGGGGTTTATTTATGCGATGATGCAACTAAACTAGTTTACACAGGGGCAATTAGAGTAGAGAATCTTGATGATCCAATATATTATGCCATTATACTCATCAAAAAACTTAAGGGAATGCAGAGAGATATTTTTTACAGAGTGTATGGAGTAGATAGTGACGATCCAGAGGAATTACTTAGAGGGATTGCGATAAGGAGAAAGTTATTTTTAAGAAAAGGCGAACCAAATATTAATGAAGCTGCTAAGATCGTTTTAAGAGATTGGCAGATAGGAAAAATCGTTGTTTGGAAAAAACCAACTAACTATAACTAGCTATTAGTTGATATAAGATGAGACAATGGATCTTGAACTATCTAGATTGTAATGACATTAAAATAACTAATATAAGAAAGGATCGTTATGGAAATGAGATATATTCAGGAAAAATTATATGTGATGGTAAAGTCTTTTTTATTAGAAGACGAATACCAATATTTCTGGGAAAGGGGCTTTCTAGGTATTTTAAAATAAAGGGATTATACGAAGCAATTCCCCCCACATATTGGAAAGCATCAAAGAACAATTGGATTCGACATATGAGGTTAATACATCTGAGAATGCTTTTTGATGCTATAACCCTTATTAACCCGATTAAGGATCTATCAATATTAATCCTTGGTTGTGGCTGGGGATGGGAGGTTTGGGCTTTACTTTACATCATGAATGAACTCGCACTAAAATTAAACTACAAGATAATAGGTATTGATTTGGCTTATAGACCTCTTAAAAAAGCTAAGAAAATTTCTTTTCTCTCGAATGAAATTAATGTTGATTTCGCAGTATCAGCAGCTGAGCGACTTTTATTCAGAAATAATATATTTGATATAGTGATTGGGCTTTTTGGTGTTTTGGATCACTCAGGGTTTTACCCTATACTTTTTAAAGAAGTCAATAGAGTATTGAAGAAGAATGGTTTGTTTTTATTTACAGTGCTCAATAAGTTTGCTATAGACTGGTTCTTGAAGATAATTAGCAACCCTAAATTATTCTGGAAGACGATTAAAAAGGCTAAGGAGCCATTTACAAGGGTAACAATTCCATTAAATAAAGGAGGTACAGTTAGGATTCCAACCCATTACTATCAGATCAATGAAGTGCTAAAGATAATGAAAATGAATCAATTTCGGGTTATCAAGAAATATGGAATATTCTCACTATTGCCTATGAATTTTAAGGCACATAAATTTAGGAGTTATCATGAATTTCTGAGTAAAGTCGAAAGAAGATTCTCTTCTACTTTTCCTTTTAATTTTCTAGGACGATATCTAGGAATATTAGCTATGAAAACTTAGATAAAAAGCGTTTGAAAGCATTAATTCGTTCAAAGAAATCTCTCTCATGTTTTTTTGTGAATAAAAATCCATATTGACAAATTTCTTCTATTCGCCCGAAATAACCATTATTAATGGCAATCTTCAGCGCTCTAATTAGATCTATAAGCATTAAAGCAACTAATAATGATTCATTTAATTTCATGGAGATAGATAGCTCTAAACTACTTAAGGGATTTTTAAGATCAAGAATTATATTATTAATGATATCATCTTTTAGGAATCTCTTCCAATCCAGAGCGTATGATGTTTCGAGAGGAGTAAATATTTCTAGTAGGAGTTCTCGCATTTTTTCAATATACATGTGCTTATCCCGCATTGATGAAAACCCCTCGATACCTCCTCGTCTCTCCAATATGTATAGTGAAGAGATATCGAATCCTAGTGTTCTTAGAGGCCTCTCTAGAATCGATAATATATCGATAAAGCTAACGTAACCTCTGATATAATCACCTATTACACCGGCATTATTCACTTTAAATATCCTCGATATGTTATCATTCCATGCTATTTCAATTGGTGTAGTATTTATCAAACTAACTTGATGTTCAGCCAGTAAAACAGCGTATTTAATAGCGGTTTTTTTGGCAAAACTATTGATAGATAATATTGCGATATCTGCGTTTACTTGTTTTAGAAAATTAGTAAAGTCCCTAACATCCGCAATTGATAAGTCTTTAAATTCATTCATATGTTTCGGAACGTCATCTAATAGTAACCCTGGATATATCTTATCTAAATCATTTTTTAGTAAACTTTGTACACATTTATCTGAACTAATTTTTTCTAGAATTTTTTCTCGCACATCGACAATTCCAGCTAGTTCTATACCTTGCACATCATATTTATTTATCTCTGGAAATAAGGTAGGTATATGTAACCCCTTCTTTGCTTCACAGAGTAAATTTACTAATGTTCTAGTTAAGTTCCCAAAACCTATAATTAGAATCCTCATTTGATTCACGTTTTAGATCATATTTATCAATGTATGAAATATGTTGTAGCATTCTTCCAAAATTAAGATTAATAGAAATTGATAAAATTACTTAAGTATTCAAATAACTGGATTAGTAATAATGTGAATTAATATGGTGATGATGAATGTCATTTTTTAGGAATGTAACTTCAGTAGGTATTGATTTAGGTACTAGTTCAATTAAGATATCCGTTGGTAATAAGAGAATTAAATTACCAAGCATTATCGGGGAACCTAATCCCGGATTTAAAGGGTTAACTAGCGATAAAAGTTGGGAAAAGAATCTAATAATTAAACTTGAGAATGATGAGGAATATTATGTAGGTGAGTTAGCTAGACTACAATCGCTAGTAAAAATACCATTAGCTAGAGAAGGTAGGATGAAGAGTGTTAAAGATGCATTAATAGCGGTTAAAGCTGCATTAGGTTTAATAGCTGAAAGAGCAGAACAAGAATTCATAATAGCTACTGGAGTCCCAGTGGCCACAGGAACAGACGAAATGGAATCCCTTAGCAAGACACTAGTAGGGTCTCATAAGATTACAATAAAGAATGATGCTACGGATGACATGAAGATAATAAAGGCTAAAGTTCTTGCTGCACCTGTAATGCCAGAGCCTTATGGGTCCTGGTATTATATATTAAAGGCAAAGGGAGAGCAAAAAGCGGTTGACAGCGTTATAATTGATATTGGTCATGGTTCTACAGATATATTAACTATCTATAATGGAACGATTCTCAGAACGGCTAGTGGATCGATAGCTGAAGCTGTTGATACAGTTGTAACTAAACTCGCGCAGTTTCTTAACGAAAAAACTGGTAGGATGATTAAACCTGAATCACTCATAGCCGTTCTTGAAAAAGGTGAGTACACAGTTAATATTGGTGGTGTTGAATACGATATCCGTCCGCAAATTGAGTCATTAGCGAATTATGTATCTAGAGTCATAGTTGATGAAGTTGAGAAACTTTTAGAAACATTGCCTCCTGATGCATACATAAAATACTATATCTTGGTTGGTGGTGGTGTGTATATCTTTGGACATAAACTGAAAGACGCTTTAGCTAGTAAGGGAATGATTAAGTCACCAGAACAAGTTTTAATTCCTGATGATCCAGTAATGTCTAATGCGAAAGGATTCGAGTTAATAGCGCAATACTATGTCAAGAAATTGTCTTCAAGAACCTAAGATCAATATTTAATATTTTTTGCTTAATAGAAGGGGGCGAATGCTTGCTTCTTATAAAAAGAGCTAAAGTTCTCCTAGGAAATTTCTGGAAACGTGTTAATATCTTAGTGAATGATAGTGGCGAGATCATCAAGATATATGCTTCAGATAAAGCAAATTATTACTTGATTAGCAAAGTAGATAAGATCTATAATGCTGATGGTATGCTAGCATTACCCGGTATAATAGATATGCATGTTCATTTTAGGGAACCAGGATACGAATATAAAGAGGATTTTACAACTGGTAGTAAAGCTGCATTATCTGGCGGTGTTACATTAGTTGCCGATATGCCAAACAATAAGCCAAGAATTAATAACTATGAGAACTATGTTAGAAAACTCGATCTTGTGAAATCAAAGAGTTTTGTGGATTTCATGTTATATATAGAGATGCCTCATGATTTAAGCGAATTGAATCACTTTATGAATAAAAATGAAATTTTCCCCGCTGGAGTCAAAGTATATATGTACGATAAAGCCGAATTAGATGCTTTTACAGATATGGAATTACCCAATGATTTCATGTATATTGTGCATGCTGAAGATAGCGAGTTTCTGTCTAATAGTTTTGATTGTAATAGTTATAGTTCATTTGAAGCATCTAGACCGAGGTCAGCAGAGTTAGTTGCTGTAAAGAAAGCTATAAATATTGCTAAAAAGGGGTTTAGGGTTCATATTACTCATATAACAACACTTGACGCGTTAATGGAGATAATGAGAGCAAAGAGGATTGGTGTGAAAGTTACTACTGATGTGACATTGCATCACTTATTCTTTACTAAGAAAGATGGAGAGCGGTTAAAAAGCATTGTTAAGTGTTATCCACCACTAAGAGAGGAATTAGATAGAAAGGCCCTTATTAACGGTCTTAAGATAGGCTTAATTGATACCGTAATTACTGATCATGCGCCTCATGCACCATTTGAGAAGGTAAAAAACCTATGTGAGGCGCCAGCAGGTATCTCAACAATTGAGTATTTTTATCCTTTACTTTTTAAGCTAGCTAATATTGCTCAATTTAAAGATTTTAAGGTAATATTAAGAGCTGTGTCTGAGAGACCTGCTAATATCTTAGGGCTTCGTAGAAGAGGTAAAATAAAGGTAGGTTTTTTCGCAGATATAGTAATTTTTGATAAGAAAATTAAGTGGATAGTGTCAAGCGAAGACACCGTAAGTAAAGCTAGTTTAACGCCTTGGGAAGGAATGACCTTAAGAGGAAGAGTTAAAGCTGTATTCCTCAGAGGAGAAATGGTTTATGAAGATGGATACTTTATAAAAAGAAAAGGTACATTTGTTAGTAGAAATCAATGAAATGTAACTTTTATCATTTATTTTAATTTATTTTAATTCAAGAATATAATGACTAATCTGAAATAATCATATTGAGAGGAGTGCTTTATGTCTAGCCCATTAGCAATTTTCGAGATTAGTTGGCATGGTCATTCTTGTTTTAGTATTTATAATCGTGTTTTGGGAATAAAGATTTACATAGATCCCTTTGGTCCAAACACAGGAAAAATGACTTTGCCGAAGAATGATGCTGATCTAGTTCTTTGCACGCATGATCATTTTGACCATAATAATTTTGAAGGCGTGATTAAGTGGAATGGAGTAAAATTAGTGGGGTTGATTGGGGATAGAAACATCATGGATATAAAATTGAGAGGAGTGGAAGCATATCATGATGAATCAAAAGGTAAGATCAGAGGAAAAAATTCACTATATGTTATTGGTTATGGCGATGGAGTTTTCATCCATTTAGGGGATCTAGGCCATATACTTACAGATGAAGAAATAAGTAGATTGCAAGTATTTGGTAGGCCTCATGTACTATTTATTCCGGTAGGGGGAAAATACACAATTGGGCCTGAGGAGGCAGTTACTGTTATAAGACAGATAAATCCTAATGTTGCTATACCTATGCATTATTATAGTGAAAAGCTAAATCAAACTATTTTCAGTAAGCTGTATCGCATTGAAGATTTCACCAGAATCTGGGATGGGGACATTAAAGAGTTCGATTCAAATAAAATTGAAATTGATGTAAATAATCTCCCAAAGGAAACAACAGTCTATGTATTAAGATATCCCTAGCAACTTAATGATTAGCATAAAAATTTTTATTTTTCTAAAAAATAATGCATCATCCCGTCAGCAACTAATGTTATTGCTAATGCGGTTAAAAATAGGGGTTTCTCTAATGGAATATGAGGTAATGAAATGGGAGGATATTGTTAAGAAGGCACTAGCTTTATGTGATAAAATTAAGAAATCTGGCTTTTCTCCAGATTATATAGTCTTAATATTGAGAGGAGGAGCGACACCAGCCTCAATCTTATCGGATTGTTTAGGGATTAGAAATGTACTAGCAGTAAAAGCAGAATTATACGAGGAAATCGGAAAGCCAGGTAAGAATGTTAACATTATTCAACCACTACCTCAGAAGTTGCATGGGAAAAAAGTTTTAATTGTTGACGATGTATCTGATACCGGGGCCACCCTTAAAGTAATTGTTGATCATCTTAAATCTTTGGGGGCAAGTGAGGTTAGAGTAGCAACTATACACTATAAGCCTTGGAGCGAGTTCATGCCAGATTATTTCATAGAAGAAACTACGAAATGGATTGTATACCCGTGGGAGTATCATGAATTCATAAGGGAAATAAGTAGAATGATTGAGACGGGTAAATTGAGAGGAGACGAGAAAATTAAAGCTGAGAGAGCGTTAAATAAAGTCCAATTAATGTTGAAAATGTTGGAATCATAAATTTTAGCCCCATGGTACATGTACTTCATCAATTCGCCATAACGGTATAACATAACTCCTCTCTATATCTAACGGTTTATCATATTTATACGCTAGTACAGTAGTCCATGCGATCATAGCTCCATTATCACCGTTCCATTTATTTGGCACGAACAATGTAGCATCATGCTCTTTGGCTACAAAAGATAGCATCTCTCTAAGTCTTTTATTTGCAGCTACACCTCCCACTATGAGTAACTCTTTCTTCTTAGTATGCGCAAGTGCTCGCTCAGTTACTTCAGAAAGCATAGCAAATGAGAATTCCTGTAGACTTCTGCAAATTACTTCGATTGGTACGCCTTTTTTAAGATACTTCTTAGCAGCCGTTAAAATGCCAGAGAAAGACATATCAGTTCCTTTAACAACGTATGGTAACTCAACTAACTCGCTCGCTTTTGAAGCTAGTTTTTCGCATATGTGGCCGGCTGGAGACGGGTATCCAGCTGAGCGCATGAACATATCTATTAGATTTCCAATGGATATGTCTAGAGTCTCACCAAAAACTCTATACCTTTTATTTTCTAACGCTGTTATCATAGTATGGCCGCCAGAAACCAGTAGAACTAGTGGATCTCTCGCCCCAGTAAGCTTTTTTCCTATTTCTACATGAGCTATGCCGTGATGTATACCAAACAGGGGTAAGTTTAGATACGACGCAATAGCTCTAGCAACAGTTGCTCCTACTCTTAGACAAGGCCCTAACCCTGGACCTCGGGAAAATCCGATCCCCACCAGCTCTAGATTCTTTTCTTTTATCTCTTTAAATACAATCTCTATGAGCTCAGCAGCTACTTTAGAATGATGTTCACTAGCTTCTCTTGGATGTATACCACCAGAAGGAGGTAAAAATTGCTTTGAGTAATTTGCTAAAAAGTCACCTTCCAAGGATGCGATACCGACGCCGAAAGTATGAGCTGTACTCTCTATTCCTATGACTACTTTCATTCCAGCATCACAATTATTTTTCAGTGTTCAGCAGTTTCATCATGGCTTTCAGAGACCGCTCCCTTCATCCTTAAATATACACGGGTTAGATCTAGTAATCTCTTAATAGTGTGCCAGATATCTAATAAATTATTCTCTTCTGAAAATTTTTCATATCTTTCAAAAGCATTTTTTAAGTCAGCTATAGACTTGTTAGAAGAGAGATAGGATATTAAAATTTCAGGTAGGTCTCTGATGAATGGATGCACTTTTGGTAAATATTCAACTGTTCTTTTATTTAAGTTATCTGTACCAATTATTACTGCATCTCTTAATAAGTAGAGAGTCTCTATTAAATACGCTCTATCGTAGTGTTTCCAAGCGAGTGTTTCTTTTATTAATTCATCTAACGAGGAGTTAAAACTTGTAATTATTTTGTCTAGATGTTCTTTGTCATTAATTAGTTTATATATTAATAGAACAATAAATTTTGATTCTAAGCTTTCAGAAATCTTTTTTTCAGATTTTTCCCATTCAGATAATATCTGCAAGGAATCAGCATAATTAATTAATTCATCTAGGTTAATATTACCTGATTTAAGCATCTCAGTTATTTTTGTTAATATTTCATTCTTCTTTTCTCGCATTTTTTTGGATTCTACTTGTTTTTTAAGAGCGAAAGAAACTATTGTTGATAAATCATTGATCTTTTTTTGATCTTTCATTAAAAACCCCGAAATCAGATTATGTCCTTTAAAAAAGATAATATAATGGCTTTAAATTTTTTTACAACTAAGTATCTATCAAGCCAGACTAACATTAGTTGCCAAGTATTTCAATGATGATCAGTTGCTCATCTGATAAATGATGAGGGATCCGGTACCTGAGAATCTATTGATTAAAAACAATAATAATAAATAATAACGTCATTTTCATATGGGTAATTAAGCTAACTAGCATTTTACCATTTATTAAGTAAGGGTTTCCAGATGAAAATACAGGATTTTTTTAATGCAATGAAAGAAAATAGAATTTTAATAGTAATAATTGCTACATATCTAGCTCTTCTAATATACCCCATACTAAGTTTTAGCAATAATGTAAGAATAATGGAAAATAATCTAGCATGGCTTGACTTATCTAGGAGTTCTCTAATATTTATTTTCGATAGTTTATTGTTGCTTTTCCTAATTATAGTTCCTCTCGGTACACTATTGTTGTTAGCTATGAAAAGAAGAATTAAAGTAATTAAGGATCTCATGGTAATTACACTAATAATCACTATAGTTGTATCATCAGCGCCCTCAGGAATATTATTACATGGTGAACAAGCCCGAGAAGAACCTCTAGCAAAAAAGGTCTTTATTATAACATTTGATGGAACTAGAGCGGATGCGTTTTGGAAATACGCTAATTGGATAATACAACATAAGAATACAGGAGTATGGGCAAAGAAGTTTGTTGATACCTATCCAACAGTTACCTACCCTAACCATATCTCTCTAGTGACCGGTACTTGGCCGCAAGTTCATGGCACTGAGTCTAATGCGCGGGAATATAGAAGCATCCAGTTTATGCTTAGGGTTTATAGAGTGCCTAGGGTAGAGGATATTTTTGATGTTGCAGAAAGATATGATATCTTAACAGCAGTGTTCACACCAGCAACTACTCTTGCAAGCATAATCGGGGGAGAGAATACCAGGAGAGTAACAAATGTTGAATATGGTCAGGAAACCATGCAAGCTGCAATTAATTACATTAATAATAATAAAGCTGAGATAGATGAAAAAGGCGTTTTAGCATGGATTCATTTAATTGATCCCGACGAAACATTGCATCAATATGGTGTGGATTCAATTCAATATCGTTCAGCTATTCGAGCGATGGCTGATCAGGTTGGAGTGCTATATGAAGCGATTGTGTCTCTTGGATGGGAGAATGACGCAGTTATTATTGTAACTGCTGATCATGGTGCAATTGGTAATCGACACTATGGAGTTTGGCCTCCATTAGTTGCTGATATTCCTTTCTGGATGTGGGGTCGACCAATAAAGAAAGGATTTGAATTAGGCGGAGGCAGAATAATAGATATAGCGCCAACAGTTGCATTTATTCTAGGTATTCCGGCTCCTTCACATGCAACTGGTATAGTTCTTTATGATGTTTTTGACGAGGATTACGTGAGGTCAATTAGGGGAAGCAGTATTAATTTAGGTAAATTAGCATACGAGGCACTTAATAAGGCAATCTGGAGTGAAGTGTTTGAAGTATATTTCTGGGGCCTGCTTGTGCTAAGCATGGCATGGGTGATTATTATTGAAATAAAGTATCTAATGAGCACTTTTAGAGAATTATCTAGGGAGGAAAAAAAGCTAAAAAAGAAAGAAGGTAAGTAGTCATTCCTCCTCTATTTTTCTTCCCATTTTGATTGGAATAGCTATTAATATTGCAGTAAATATAGCGGTGATTGATAGAGCAATTGCAACCTTTTCTATGGGATATGGTACTTCTTCTTTTTGAACAATTAATACGGGAATCGCTCTTCCACCCAATATCTCGCCATTAGCATCGGTAATTAAGCCTAAGATCTTGTATGTGCCTTCTTTATCAAGTGATGCTGTAAATGAAATTGAGCCGCTTAAGCCTGAGATAGATTTGCTTTCTGAGAAGACTTCATTGTTATTTTCATCATATATCTCTAAACTAGCGTATAATCCAGATAAATTAGTTGATATCGTATAATTCAGATAAATGCTAATAGTATCTCCGATAAATGCTATTCCAGGACTAGCTTTAATAGATACTTCAGCTGTAGGTTTAATAATATCTAGAGCCATGCCAGTAGCATTAGGCATGTCGAACCCAAATAACTTAGCTAAAGTAGGAGCTATATCTAAGATAGATGAAGCCTTTATACTATTTTTATTAAATAGACCGCCCGCAAAGATCATTGGTATGGTTTGAGTAGCTGTGCCGCCATGGGCTCCAACACTATAATATTTCGAGGCGTAGTAAGGTGGTTTTATATCAAGTACAATATCTCCCGCGAATTCGTTGTTTAGTCCTATGTCTGATAGATTGCCGCTTGCGTTCTCTACAGTGTATCTTGTCCATAAGCCATTTACCCATGGATATGACATCAATTCATTCACGGCATCTTGTAGTAAATCAGGGTTCTTTAGATAGATAAAAATAAGCAGTCCAGCTGTTTCTCTAACAATATGTTCCATGTGCAGAGCGCTTAAATGCATATAATCATTGGATAGAAGATTTAGATTGGGATCAACGGGCGTGAAGCCATGATCGGCTGTTAAAACGAAGAAAGTTCTCGACCATAAATTTAACGTCTTTAGTTTATTTATTATTCGGCCAATCTGAGAATCGATGTATTCAACTAATTCTATTGTTTTTGAATGCAGGACTCCTAAAGCGCCCTGTATGTAATCTGGCTCGGCGTAATGAACGATTAATAGTACTGAATCTCCACTTAGTATGTATTGGTAAAATTCATCGATAGTTTCTAATGTTTTATTAGTTATCCATTCAACGCATTTTTCTCTATTACTATATGGATATGATGCATCATGTGGATCCCCAGTACCAATTATGTCATTAGGAAGCAATATTATTTTATCAGCTGCATGAGAAAGGCCTGCCATTACTTCTAATTTGGACTTACTTATTATTAGACCAACTTTAACTCCATTCTCCTTTGCTAACTCAGGAAGAGTCTTTACTTTAAGCATATCGAAATAATCCACAAAAGCTGTGTCAGGTGATTCATCTGGCAATAACTCATGATACTTAGTTGAATTATATGCAACTGTATTAACAACACCGTTTATTTCTGGAGGAGCTCCTGTTACTAACGCTACATGAGCAGCAGTTGTTGCAGAAGGTAAAACCGTTGTTGAGTTTAAAAATAATATTCCATCTGATGCTAATTGATCAATATTTGGTGTATTGGCTGTTTTGAGTAAAGTTGTGTTCAACGCATCAACTATTACAATCATTCCTAGTTTTCCCAAAGGTTTAGTATCCGTATTAGCTATTATTAGCCTACTAGAATTATCCAGATATTCTGCAGCAACGGAATTTTGAAGTATTGGTACTGCGACAAATGATATAATTATTAAAATTAGAAATATTGTTTTACTTTTTATTATCATTTAAAATCCCTAAAAAGAGATCGTTAATTACATTGTTAGAAGTAGAAGATATTATTTTTAAAAACATATTGGAGTTTATAAGTTCGCTTAATTTAAGAGAGGATATATAATGAACAGGGATCACGGAGATAAAGCTTTGCTAGAAATAAAAGATCTCTGGTTTAAATTTCATGGCTCAAAAGATTACGTGTTAAAGGATATTAACCTGAGTTTCCACAAAGGAGAGTTCATTCTTTTAATAGGTCCAAGTGGATGCGGCAAAACAACCTTAATTAATACGATAAATGGTATCATCCCACATGTTATTCAGGGTCTAAGGAAAGGTAGTGTTAAGATATACGGAAAAGATGTTAGAAATATGAAATTAGCTGAAGTATCTACTCAGGTAGCAACAGTTTTTCAAGACCCAGAGACACAATTTTTTACTCTC
>Ga0190308_1000474_pt1 | contig 12867 bp, 9 predicted proteins | sample 48700756_MG_FD_165050 | JGI IMG/M metagenome (GOLD analysis project Ga0190308, IMG submission 165050) | Hydrothermal vent sediment bacterial communities from Southern Trench, Guaymas Basin, Mexico - 4870-07-5-6_MG | ecosystem: Environmental > Aquatic > Marine > Hydrothermal vents > Sediment ...
TCCAAATATTAAGCGTTTTGGTGAAATCAAGATTTATTCTTCGCTTAGAGAGCTACAAGAGAAATCTGATCTAGTAATCACCGTAGTTCCTCCTAATAACGATGATAATTGTTGAAGAAGCTATTAGGATTGGTATAAAGAGGATATGAATGCAGCTTGGCAGTGAATCGTTCGAAGCTATTCATAAAGCTGAGAAAGCGAGAATAACTGTTTATTATAATGCATGTATTATCAAGTCTAGCAAGATTGGAAGTATTTCAAAGTTTAAGCCAGTAAGTAATTTGAATTATCAGAAAAATTTAAATTAGGTGATTTAGGCATAAGAATTATCAAATAAACTTAGTAAATTAACCTATAAAAGAATTAGTTAAGTTTCTGTTATTTTTGCTTATGGCAATTAAACCGGTAAGGTACGGACGGTAATTATCGTTCTAAGGTGACCTTTTTGATAACAGTTCTTTACGATGGAAAAGACTCAGACAGGATATTCTCAAAACTAATAAAGAGGCTATCAAAGAATGAATTAACAATTATTCCATTGCCTTCATACGATTACGAGACCGATAATGGATTGCATGTGTCACCAACATTAAACCACTTAATTAAGATGATGGGTTCTAGAATCAACAGAATGCTTGGTAGCTATAAAATAACATATACTTTCAGAGAGTTCGATTTCTCTACATTAGATATGAATGACTTAGAGTTAGTGTTAACTTTCCTAAATACTATCTGGATAAGCAAGGGTAAACCCTTGACAGAACTATACGAAAAAATAACTAGAAGCTTAGGGATAACATACAAGCTAATGCCTTTATATGATCCACCACCGCACTTAGTTATAAAGACTGAGAGCGGTGAAACAATAACTTACGACATGTTTTCTGAAATTGAGAATGTCGAGTCAGTCAAAGAGATTAGCTATAGTAATCTAGATAAAGCAAAAATAGTCATGGAAACAAAGATGATCTTGGAGAATAGTAAAGTGATTTTGCTTTTCCAGATTTCGCCAATATCCCTACATTTCCTTAAATCTGTTGGATCACTAAAAAAGACTCTGGAAAATTTCAAAGGCACAATAATATATTTCCTACCTCAGAAACTAATTGATGTTGATAGCATCTTACTACAAAAATTAGGTTATGAGGGTACATTGGAGGGTCTAGTTAAGATGGCTCATGAGCAAATTGACGCCATTATACTAGATGATCAGAACCAGAAACTTATTAGTGATCTTTCAGAAGTCAAATTAACTCTGTATCCTACACACTACGAGTTTAACAGCAAGAATGGAATAAATAAATTCGTAAACGACTTATTAAAAATACTAAAGTGATTGTTTTAGGAAGCGATTCAAGAGGCTTTTTTAATGCGTGGAGTTCACATTATTATTCCAGTGGATAAAGAGCAAATGATAATAAAAGCACTTGAGAACTTGAATCTAAAGTACGAGAAGATGACTTGTAGTGAAACAACATTAATAATGTTATCGATCTCAGATGAGCATGTGGAAACAGTGGTAGATGCTATAAGAAAAATAGGTGTCGGAACGCTTTATGGCTCATATCAAGTATATACCTTAGAATTCGCTGCTGAAACTACAGCGCCGGAGGTTAAACCAAAGACTAGGAGAATATCAAGAGAAGAAATATTAAGCGATATATGGCCACAAGCAGAATTTAACAAAAATTACATCATTGCTACGATACTTGCTTCTATCCTTGCTACACTCGGTTTATTAACAGATAATATAATCATAACTATTGCATCCATGATAATAGCTCCTTTCTTCGGACCAATAATAGGTGTTTCTCTTGGAATAGTACTAAATATCAGGGAGCTAAGGTCCGAGAGTTTCAAATCAGAAGTCGTGGGTTTAATTACCTCAGTATTAACAGGATTCTTTTTTTCACTAATGCTACCTTATAGCACACCTACATCAAGAATCCTAGCTGTTTCATACCCAACATATATCGATATAATGTTCGCTATAACAGCTGGATTAGCAGCATCTATAAGTGTGATAAGTGCGACTCCTCTCTCACTTGTGGGCGTAGCTATAGCAGCTTCATTAGTTCCTCCTGCTGTAAATATCGGGATAGGGATGACTTTTGCTCTGAGAGGAGAGCCTCTAGCGCTTTCAATGATACTTGGATCTGCACAATTATTAACGATAAATGTACTAGCAATAAACACTATGAGCCTTGTCTTTTTCTGGATAGTTGGTATTAAGCCAGCTGAATCAATTAGGAAAGAAATAATGGCTAGAAAAATGGCTATGAGGAGGTTATTGGGATTAACATTAGTGTTTATGATTGTAGCTGCTCCAATACTTGTTAATACAATTAACTACTACCATGAGAAGAGTCTTGAAAGCCAAATGAAAAATGATATAAGGAAATTCATTAAGACATATTACCAGGATATAGTTATCATAAACCTAGATATAGCTCATGATAGAATAAAGAACATAACATATGTCTATTTAGATCTAGGAGTACGGGTTATAAGTGATGACTATAGAGTGATAGCGGACGAAATCGCACAGATAATATCAATGAAATATAAGACAAATGTAATAGTATTTATGAAATTAATAATTATTTCACGAGAGGTATCGGCCTTAACTGGTTTTTAATAATGGAATGATCTTGTACAGTTTATGGTTTAACAGTAAAATGTAATCTCTTTCTATTTTTACCCTTATTCTGGATCTTTAAGAGTTCTATCTCTCCTATCTCCTTTGTATTCGATACGTGAACTCCCCCATCTGGCTGTATATCTATTCCTTCTATCTCGACAATACGTAAAACAGGTATGTTTGGAGGTAACCTACCAGCTAACTTAACCATCCCAGGAGTCTGCAATACTTTTTCTCTCTCCATGTAATAGATCTTTACTTGTCTTCCCTCAGATATCAACTTATTAGCTTTTTCAATGACTCTCTGGAAAAGCTCCCTATCAGTTTTCTCTAAGCTAAAATCTATATGAGCTCTATTTTCCCTAATCGCATTCCCAGTTATTAAAGCGCCTGTCATGGAATATAATAGACCACTTAATACATGCGCGGCTGTATGAAGTCTCATTATTCTATATCTTCTATCCCAATCAATTAATCCCCTAACCAAAGCTCCAACGGGAATGTCACTTCTCTCTACTACATGATATACTTCCCCAGCCTCTTTAATGACGTTATTTACCCTAATTTTTTCATTACCATACTCTATAAATCCAGTATCACTTGGTAATCCCCCACCAACAGGATAAAAAGCGGTCTTGTCAAGCACTATTCCTTTATCAGTAATATCAATAACTTTAGCATCAAATTCTTTAATATATGAGTCATCTAAATAGAGAAGCTCTGTCAACTTGATCTCACCATTATTAGTGAAAAATATCATTAAGATTACTTAGTTAGTTAATAGTTCTATATATTTTTAAGTATGTTTTCTTATAAAAAAGCAAAAAAGAGAAGAATGAAAAAGTATTTGATGATATATGAATTATGAGATGAAATTCTAGGATGACAAGCATATGGATGATCTTTAAGTATAGCTCATAAGGGATTGAAATAAAATTTCTAATACTTATTAACTAATTATCGTTAATTATACATTGCAATCTATAAGATAACCTCAATTAGTTAGGGTTGTCTCTAGTGCATGGGAAATTAGTTAAAGCCTTAGGAATTTACATACTAGTGATATTAATTCTAACTAGCTTTACTTTTATTGCAAAAACAAGAACTTCAATAGTAACCCAACACTTGCTGAGAAGAGAAATTAATTATGCGCTAGAGAGAATCCCTTTAAGTGAAAATACTGCGTTTATATCTCATAGTAAATCACCGAGAATATTTAGTAAGATTGGTAACTTAGACCCACTAATAGTTCCGAGATATCCAAAAAGCAAGCAAATTAGCAATTGGACAGTAATGATTTATCTTGACGCGGATAATGATCTCGAATCCGCTGGAATTGATGATTTCATGGAGATGTCTGAAGTTGGTTCTCAATCAGGAGTTAACATAATTGTTCTGTTGGATAGAGTCAATGGATACGACACGAGTTACGATAATTGGAATGGAACCAAATTATTCTACGTAACTCAAGGAATAACTCCCAGCGCATCTAACGCCATAGCGGACTGGGGCGAGGCTGATATGGGAGATCCTCAAACATTAGTTAACTTCATTGCATGGGGTATACAGAATTATCCCGCTGAACATTACTTAGTTGTGTTATGGGATCACGGCGGCGGTATGTCCGGAGTTTGCTGGGATGATACTAATAATAATGATAATCTCAATTTATTTGAGATTAGAAATGCTCTAGAGGCAATATATGTTCAATTAGGAGTGAAAATAGATGTTCTAGGATTCGATGCATGCTTAATGGGTTTGATAGAGGTTGCTTATCAACTAAGGGATTACGTGGATTATGTCGTTTTCTCGCAGGAAACTGAGCCAGGAGATGGATGGCCCTACAATGATATATTATCCGAATTGGTCTCTAATTCATTTATAGATCCATCTAATCTAGCTAAACTAATTGCTCAAAAATATATTGAATCGTATAATGGGGGAAGCCAAGGATATGATGACACAGTTACTCAATCAGCAATTAATATCACATATATAGAGAGAAGAGCCATAGCGAAAATTAATGTTCTAACAGGTTATCTTCTTAGAAATTACGCATCATATAAAACGGCAATTAATTACGCTCTCCAAAGTGCTGAGAGTTTTTCTGATCCAGAGCAGAAGGATCTAGTACATTTCTTAAAATTATTGTATTCGCGAATTACTGATTCTCAACTAAGAATTTTGATCAATGATACATTAGATGCGTTAAGTAATAGTATCCTGTATGGTGGTCATCTATCAAGTCATCCTAATGCCTACGGTCTGTCTGGCTACTTCGATTATTATATAGATTATGCACAGATAGATATGTCGGTTCAGCATCAGTGGGATGAGTTCATAGAAAAGATAAATGGCTATGAACCAGATATCTGGTGTTATGATGTAATATTCATAGGTAGTGATAATGATAACGATGGTTATTATGACTCATCGCTATATCTCGGAATAGACTTAGACGCTAGCAATAGTAGGCAAGTAGATATCAAGATATATGCGAGAAATTCAACTGGAGAGTTTTCTATCGCTAATTCGAGTGACTTAACAGTTTCTGGGGCTGTTTCAGATGATATAGCTTTAGTGAGTCTACCCGTAATAACTGGACATGATAATTACACATTTAGATTCGAAATCTATGACGCTAGAACAAATAATCTAGTGTTCCAATTGTATTATTTCTGTGATGATAATGCTACTAATGTACCATTAGAGAGTCTTCCGGGATATCCAATTGTGGAAGTGGTTTCTCCAAAGCCGACATCAATAATTAATGATATAGTTAAAGTCAAGATTAATGCGTCGGATGAAAACGATATCTCTGAAGTCAAAATTAAGTTGAACAATACTTGGTACAGTACTGTATATAATACGACTTCAGGATACTATGAATATGATCTAGCTACTTATCTATATCCAGAAGGATACCTTTACTTAAGCGTGAACGCAACGGATACTGGAGGTAACTCAACGCTTCTAGATGTCTATTATATCGTTAATAACTTAGAGATGTATGTAGTAAATCCCCAAGAAGACAGCATTATCTGTGAAAATGTGACTCTCCAAGTAAACGTGACCCTAAATACAGATCACCTTACTATAGATTCAGTAAAGGCTAAGTTAATTAATAGTACTTTTGCTTCTTCTTGGTTAACACTTCAATACAATTCAACAAGTAGGTTATATGAGGGAGTCATGAATACAACTAAATACAGCGATGGATCATATAGCTTATATATCTCAGCTATAACTAATCAATCTACATTCGAGAATAAATCGATTCGCGTGGTAATTGATAACATAGTTGGAGATATTCTGCTTGTGGATGATGATGAAGGATCATACTATGAGACCTATTACATAAGCGCTCTTGAGATACTAGGTTACGCGCTAGGTATTGATTTTGATGTCTGGGATGTTGCCACTAATGGTTCAATCAGCTATGATATACTGGCAAAATATAGGGTAGTCATATGGTTTACTGGGGATGCGTACTCAGATACTTTAACAACTACTGATCAACAAGCTCTAGTTCAGTATCTGGATAAGGGAGGATCATTATTCATAGCCGGCCAGGACATAGGTTTCGATATAGGGAATTCAACGTTTTACATTGATTACTTAAAAGCATATTATATCCAAGATAATGTTGGCATAGATAATATAACTGGTGTTTCAGATACTATTTTTGAGGGTTTAAGATTATCACTGAGTGGAAGCGATAGCGCAAACAACAACAATTTCCCCTCGCAAATAGAGCCTACGTCAGAGTCCGAGATGGCTCTGTATTATGATGATGATCCGAGTCTTGGTGCAGCTATACTATATAAGGGATCTTACAAATTGATCTATTTTGCTTTTTCATTTGAAGCTATAAATGGAGCTGAAAACAGAGCGGAGGTTATGAGAAGAGTTCTAGAGTTCCTATACATGGATACAAATCCACCGATTCTAGATATAATCACTCCCACTAATAATAGCTACGTGAACGTCAATAAAGTTAATGTTTCCTGGATCGGTAAAGATCTCGAAAGTGGAATTCATTACTATGAAGTAAAACTAGATGATCTAAGTTGGTTAAATGTTAGTCTTAATACTTCGTATGAGTTTACTAGTTTATCTAATGGAGAGCATGTAATATATGTAAGAGCTGTTGATGTAGCTGGAAACATTAAAATTGTGCACATAAATGTAACTGTGGATACTATTCCTCCAATTATTAAAATTACATCGCCGGGAAACGATACGGTATTTGACACACTCAGTATAAAAGTAACTTGGGAGAGTAATGATAGTGTTAGTGGAATTAGTCACTATGCTATAAAAATCGATAATACTGCTTGGAAAGATATTGGAGAGGTCTCATATCATATAGTGAAAGTATCAGGGTTAGGGGATCACATTATCTACGTTAGAGTTTATGATAAAGCTGGAAATTACGATGATGCAAAAGTATCAATAAAGATCATTGATGATAAAGCACCTAACATCTTTCTTAAGAGTCCATCTAACAACTCATATATCAATGTTACTAGCATAGACATAGTTTTTCAAGGCGATGATGACATAAGTGGGATAGATCACTATGAAGTGAAGATAGATGACTTGAACTGGATTAATATTGATACACAAACCAGATACACTATTAAGAATTTAAGCGAGGGCACTCATATCATTATGCTGAAGGCTGTAGATAAGATGGGGAATGAAAGAATAATAGTAATTAAAGTAACAATTGACCTAACATCTCCATCGATAAAGCTTTTGAATCCAACAAATAACACATACATTAACACAAGCGCTGTAGTGATCGAGTGGTCAGCCAGCGACAATTTAAGTGGGATATACGGTTATGAAGTCAGAATAGATTATGGAAATTGGACGGATGTGGGAGATAACACGAGTTATGTATTAGTGGGATTGAGTCAAGGGAGCTATAGAGTATTTATCCGAGGATACGATAAAGCTGGTAACTCGAAGTGCATTAATGTTCAATTTATAGTGGATACTGATGCACCAGAAATAGAGATAAGATTCCCTGAAAATGGTACTGAGTTTAACAAGTACTCCATAATGATAAATTGGACAGCTCAAGATAACTTTGGAATACAAGAATTCCACATATATGTGGATGGAGAGCTATATACTGTGCTATCACCAACAAATAATACTGTAACTGTGAAGTTAGGGAATGGTTGGCATGAAATAGGGGTAGTAGCTATAGATTATGCGGGAAACACTGCTTTTGATAGCATAAAAATCAAAATACAGGTTATTGAGTACACTCCTTATATAATCGCAGTTGCAATTGCATTAATAGCGATTATAGCTCTAGCAATTTTCCTAAAAAGAAGGGTATAATGTCTTACTTTTAGTAGCTTTTTTTGTTGAAATAAAATTACTGAGTGAAATAGCTTATTCCTTAATTCTCTCGGTAATTTCTTAGATCCTTCTCTCACTATCCATCTAATATTTTTCTCATGTGAATTAATGTACCTCAGCAAGAAATTAAATACAAGCTCGGGATCCCTCTTCGATATTTCCCGCAAAGCCCATGTAACTGCTTTTTTAACATTATTATCTTTTATTCATTATTTCCCAATTATTCCTAAATAGAATTCAACATGTTCTGGCTTAATTCTTATATAAGAGGCGATTGTTGCCATTGCGAGTCTTCTAACCCACTTATTACCCGAATTAATCCACTTCGTAATTATCGTGAATATTTCTTCTCTATTCTTCTCCATTATGTTCACAACAACTCTTAGTGCTAGACTATCAAAGGTTTCCCAATCCATTAAATCGTTTAAAACGCTTAGAATAAAGCTCTTAGTCTCCTCGTAATATCCCTCAGAAATCACTCCTAAAGCATTAATAACAATGAGTCTTATTTCTCGTCCAGTAAGAATACCATACCTTAATCTCTTAGCATTAATAAATGATATTCTCCATAACTTAAGTAATCTCGAATTTCCACTATTCATTAAACACAAGTTTTCCGAGCTCTCTACCTATGCGATTTAAAACAGAGGTTCTAACAATCTCTAATGTGTCTGTTTTCTCACATTCTAACTTTTTAGAAGCAGTTCTCTGAATTTCATGATATAATTCTTTTCCATTAGTTGATAAAGCATGTGTGCTAGCTCTCTTATTTCCTCTTCCCGTATTGCAATCACAGTATTCTATATCTTACTCCGTATCTCTTGCATATTTCCCTCGCTTTTTTATCAAGCTTAATTTGATATGCCTTGTTTGGTTGATTAAAAATTCTGAAGAGCTGCTTGTATTTTGGTAATAATTCTGGAAAATATCTTTCAATAATAGCATAGTATAGTTTTTTTCCCACTCCATATAACGTTAAAGTTCCAACAAAAACGTAATCAACTTGAAATTCTTTAGCAGTTTTAATCATTTCTTCTAGTTGTTTATCAGAATCAGAAATAAAGGGTAATACTGGAATATAGGCTATACCTGCGTAAAACCCAGCTTCCTTGACTCTCCATAATGTCTCTAACCTTTCTTTAGGCTTAGGAGCATTTGGCTCAAATATTTTCGCAATTTTTTCATCCAAAGTTGATAGTGAGAATGTTATTAATACACAGTGTTTTAACTCACTTAAATCCCGAGGCAGGATTGCATTTTCATCTATCTCTTTTAGTAAATCTAGATCTCTCAGAATCAATGTAGATTTAGTCAAGCAATGGACTGGAAATCTTAATTTTGCAACAATCTCTAGACATTTCCTCGTTAATTTATATTTATCTTCGATATGCATCCAAGGTTCTGTTGCAGTGCCAATCGCAATGAAGCCGTATTCCTTTCTCCTAGCTCTCCTTTTTAGTTCTTTTTCAAGCAGAATTGGTGCATTCATCTTCGATGCTAGGCCTTGCCTCATATTTTCTCCATATTTGCTTCCACGTATATAGCAGTAAACGCAATTAAAATCACAAAGTTCATAGGGGTTTAGGGAATAATCATCTAAAAACCATGGATCTCTTTTCTTATGCTTATTTAAAATCGTTTTTACGAAAATTTCTTTAACCAAGAAATTCACCAATAGATTATAGATTTTTAACTTATTTCATTCTTACTAACTTAATTTTCTCTGCTAGATGTAATTAAAAATGCCGAATTAATGTAGTGTTTCTTCGGTTAATAATGCGATTGCAAAAGAAATCATTGTGATTGCAGACAAAATAACATACATTATTTCATAACTAGTAAAACTTACCAGTAAACCAACGATAATGGGACCTACAATAGATCCAAAGCCTCTAGATATCGATAGAAAAGACATTGATTCCGCTTCTTTTCCGCTTGGAGCTATATCCTTCAAGAATGGTGTTACTCCCGCTATTAAGGTTGAGAAACTAATGCCGATGAGAATGAATATTAATGAAAAAGTAAGGAAATCATTAGCATAAATCAATGCTATAGGTACTACAGCTGATAAAAATAACCCAATTAGATACATTGGTTTTCTTCCCACATTATCGGACAAGTAACCCATCGGATACATAAGCATTATTTGAGTGAGATTATTAAGTGAGCTTATAGTGCCTAACAAGTAATCCGGTATACCTTTCCTTAACATATAGACAAATAGTAATGAGAACAATCCCATAATTGTAGTGTGTCTAAGAGTCAATGCTATTATGAGTAAATGCCCCCTATTCCTCTTAATGAATCCTGTTCCAGGTAGCTTGAGCTTTGCCCTTATCTCATTTATAGCATCTAGCTTCCTTGATCCATCACATTTAAGCATAATTATAAATATTGTTGATGAAATTATCATTGAACTAGAAACAATGAATAGCTCTATAGAACCGATTGTGTATAATATTATTGATGCAACGTAACCAGAGGCCAAGAATCCCATTGCTCTCGAAACATTGAATAACGATGATTTCTTCCCAGCTTCTACCTTATCGGTTTCCTCAAGTAATATTGAAAGTGCGATTGGTAGGTATGCAGCCATGAATACTCCAAACAAGAAACGCAAAGCAAGTATATGGTAATACTCGATATAAATAGCATGTAAAAAGACAATAAATGAAGACAGAATCAAGCTAAGTAATAGAAGCATTTTCCTTTTTTTAGTAACATCTGATAATATACCCCAAATAGGTGAAAATAAAAAAGAAGCTAACCAGTATATTGTTGAGAATAAAGCTATCTGAAAATCACTAACTCTACCAAGAAATATAACTTGTAGAGCCAAGGGTATTATTCCGACTCCAGTATACACTAGAACAGTTGCATTTGCTAATGTTAATTCTTTTCTCATCAATATCACATCTCAGTTAAAAAAACATAGTTTTAAGTCTCTATGAATAAAATTGTGTAATAATTATTAAGTTTCGGACAATATGTTTTCCTAATATATTGATAATGATTACAGCTTTTTCATCATGATAAATTAAATTAGCATTATCACTTTCGCAGACTACTATGTTTAAATAAAGCTATTGAAAAGTAATTATTTAAAGGACAAACTAAAAAATAAATATATATTAAGATTAATAGAAAGACAAGCTATTTTGTACATGAGTAAATTAAAAATTACATTACTTAAGAAGTTTTCATGACTAATAAGGTGTTAGAATGAAAAAGAAAATGCTCATCTGTGTTTCTATGGTTTTGATAGTAATATTGCTAAATATTAGTTTAGTGTTTCAGGGTTTAAATGAATCGTCATATAGTTTTGCAACTGGGAGAGAAAGTAATTATTTTGGAGAATCAAAAGAGCAAAATACTTTAGTTTCTGCATCAAGTTGGACTAGTAGTGTTTCAACTAGTCTCATAAACGATTTATATTCAGGGAACTTTAGTACTATTAATAATGATTACGAGATAGCAGTTATTTATGATAATGATACACTAGCATTTTATAATTATACTTCCAATACTATTCTGAGTACATTTGTTATTAATGATGCAAACGACACTTTCTCTGGAAATCTCTATTATATCGTTGAGTATAACTCCTCATTAGGAACAATATGGTTTTATAATGCTTCAAACTCAATTGCCTTTAGCACTATTAAAAATGGAGAGCTCTTATCTAGTGATCTAGATGGAGATAAATTAATAGATTTTATTATATGGAATACTACTATTGCAGAAGTTTTTTTCGCTAATTCTACCTCGATTGTCTCGAAGATAATTGACTACAGAGTAATTACATCTGATCCTGGATCTTACTTGATAGGGCCTGTTGAGGCATTAGAAATAAACTTAATTAAACCAGGTAAGGAACTTATAATTAATACTGTTGGATCTAGTGCATTTTATTCTTGTTTATTCAAAATTAGTGCGTCTTGGGTAAATTACACTATTTTTAATTACACTTCTCTAGCTGGTGTAATAGCTAACACTACAGTTGTGATTGATCTCGATTTAAACGATTATTACTTGGACTTATTAGTATTTAGGTCTAAGCAAATTGATCAATTTTTGTTAAATAGAAAACTTTTTCGTTATAACAATAATAGTGCTACTATGGATTACTCGCAGTCAAAAAGCATTTCATTTCAAGTAGATACATTATTTAGGTTGAGATTATACAATAGAGAAGACAATTATGGCTCATTTATAATGAGAGATGTTAATGATCCCAAGAGACTTTATTTCTTCTATACATCAAATTTGAACGAATTTAATTTTAACCTAGATCGTAAGTATACTCTTGATGTAGGGCATTTCGATGGAGTCATGGATGATCTATTATTATTTAATGCATGGGACTATTACTTCCAAATAATCCGAGGAGAGGATTTAGTTAAAAGTGATTCATCAACAACAGTAATAAATACAATCACAGAAGTTTTCAACTATGTTATTTATGATATGGATCATGATGGATTAGAGGACATAATTGTTGGTGAAAATGGCTATATAGTTTTTCATAAGGCGCCGCAATTTGGAGTGTCGTATTTCGATGGGCAACCAGATGGCTATGTTTACTTAATAAAGAGAACTTTTATTAATCTGGATAATGTTTATGATTACTTAACTGCGTATACTGATGAATCGATAACATATTTCTATGTCTATGCTTTTATATCAGATAGTGTTTCTCCTGTTATTCATTCTGTTAAACTCTATCCAGAAAACCCAACTGCGAGAGATAGCATAGTTGTTTACGTAAATACGACAGATAATTTATATATCTCATTTGTAGTAGCTAAATACACTGTTTATGTTCTTGGCTCAGTATTCTATTCAAT
>Ga0190308_1000475_pt1 | contig 12832 bp, 12 predicted proteins | sample 48700756_MG_FD_165050 | JGI IMG/M metagenome (GOLD analysis project Ga0190308, IMG submission 165050) | Hydrothermal vent sediment bacterial communities from Southern Trench, Guaymas Basin, Mexico - 4870-07-5-6_MG | ecosystem: Environmental > Aquatic > Marine > Hydrothermal vents > Sediment ...
ACCTTGATCCGAGCGCGGTGACCCTTCGTCGGAGGGGTGGTGAAAAGTGGGCTTCAGCCGAATAATGCGCTAAGCCCGGCCAACGCCTCCTCCTTCTCCTCTTTCTTCTCCTCCTTCTTTTCCTCCTTCTTCTCAGGCTTCTCCTCGGCCTTGGGAGCGGGCGCTGGAGCAGCTACCGCAGGCATAGCGGCCGCACTCTTCAAGACGTCGTCTATGTCCACCTCCGAGAGGGCTGCCACCAGGGACTTGACCCTGGCCTCATCCGGATTTACCCCGGCCGCCGACAAAACCTTTTTCACGTTCTCCTCATCGACCGGTTTTCCAGCCCTATGGAGTAGGAGGGCGGCGTAGATGTACTCCATGTTCTCATGAAAGTTTCCGCTCAACTTATTCTTAAATATTCTCAAGATGCTTGGCCTTAAACAGGGGTTTAAGGTATTCGTAGAGCTTCACGTAGACTTCGTAGAGCCTGTCATACAGCTCCCGATACTCGGCTCTCGGCTCAATCGAATCCTCTATCTTCACCATCGAGTTGACAGCATCCTCTATCGATCGATAAGCTTTGGAGGCCACGCCAGCCAAGATAGCGGCTCCAAGCGCACCCGTATCCTTAATCTTTGGGATCAGTATCCTCTTCTGGAGGACGTCTGCCTTGATCCTATTCCATAGCCTACTCTTCGCAGCCCCACCGATCGACCTAACTTCCTCTACGTCGACTCCAAGCTCGCCGAGGACGTCGAGATTCCTCCTGAGCATATAGGCCACGGACTCCATCACAGCCCTTATGAAGTGGGGCTTCGAATGTTTCAAGGTTATCCCGAACATCACGGCCTTAGCATCTGGATCAAATTCTGGGCAGGCGGCTCCCATCAGGTGTGGAAGCATGACCAATCCTTCGGATCCGGGCGGAACCCTCTCAGCCTCCCTATCCATTAAGACATATGCATCGATCCCTGTAAGTGGTTCGAGAAACCTCTCGGGGGAGCAAAACGTGTCTCTAAACCATTTAAGAAACATGCCCGCCGTCTGACACCAAGGCATGAGGAAATAGAGCTTGTTCACGGAGTGTCTTTGGCATGGAATCCTTCGCTTCGGATCATAGGAGGGTTCCCTAACAGTTACCACGATCGCTAACGCAGCCCCGGTCGTCTCAGACAAAATACCAGGCTTTATATTTCCAGCCCCTATTGCTGAGGCGGCTTGATCAAATGCCCCCGTCGCGACGATAGTCCTCCTAGATAATCTTAGCTCCGCCGACGCCTCTGCCGAGATCTCTCCAACCACGGTTCCCGAAGGTTTAAGGGATGGCAGCTGATCCGCGTTTATCCCAAGCTCATCGAGCATCTCATCCCACCAAGAATCCCTCCTTATGTCTAGGTAGAGGGTTGAGGAGCAGACCGAATATTCGGTGAAGTATTCTCCCGTCAGCCTATAGATGAGATAATCCTCAACCAAAAGGAACTTATCAACCTCTTCGAATATTTCTGGCTCGTTTCTCCTAATCCAGAGAATCTTTGTGGCAGGCCAGGTGGGAACTATCTGGGGTTGCCCGGTTATCTTGTAGACCTCTTCCTCCCCGAACCTCTTCCTTAAGATCCCCGCCTCTTCTCTGGATCTATTGTCGAGCCAGACTATTGCGTTCCTTAATGGCCTCCCATCTCTATCCAGGGCTATTAGGGTCTCTCCCTGACTGGAGATGGCTAACGCCACTACTTCGTCTGATGAGATCCCCGATCTCTTAATCACATCTCTGACGGATTCTCTGCAGGCTTTCCAATACGTCTTTGGATCGAGCTCTACATAATCCGGCTTGGGAGTGATTAGACGATACTCTCTGATCGACGAACATATTAGCTCACCATCTAGGCTGAATAGGGAAGATTTTATGCCCGTGGTTCCCGCATCTATGCCGAGTAAGCATGACATAGCCCCAACACCTCAAGAAATTCTTGTCGCCAGAAGACTTATATGATTTTATGAGAGATCCTTTATCGATGTCTAGAAAGATTCCGTGCAGGGTTGCGTATATACCGTTCAGCTATCCGGATTATCCAAGAGATCTCGTCGATAGATTTATCGGGGAATCGGAGGAGATGTTGAGAGATCTTGGGTTGGAGGTGGTTAAAGCAGGGCCTGTAATCGAGTTAAGCGACGCCAGCCGGGCAATCTCCACGATCCGAGGCCATGATATAGATCTGATAGTCGCCAACCTAGTCTCATGGGTTGAGGCTCCAAACGTGATCGCCGTTCTAAAAGAATTTAAGGATAAGCCGCTCATACTCTGGTCCCACACCATGTTCAAAGAAGGAGGAGAGCTACTAACCCTAGGCCCGCTCCCAGGAGCCGGGGTTTTGAGGGAGACCCTAGAGGAGATGGGATTCAGGTTCTGGTTCATCTGGGGCATGCCCGAGGAGGAAGGGGTGAGGTCTAAGATATCTCTCTATGCCAGGGTCGCTCATGCCGCGAAAAGGTTATCGAGGTCTAGGATAGGGCTTCTAGGATACGCATCGATGGGGATGTATACTGGAACCTTCGACCACACGACTCTAAGGGAAATAATCGGCCCGGAGGTCGATCAGATTGACCAATACATGATAGTCTACCACTTCGATAGAGTTTCTGAAGATGATGTCAAGAAGATAGTCGATGAGTTGAAGAAGCGGGCTGAGATAGGTGAAGGAGTTCCGGAGGAATACCTTATCAAAACCGCCAAAGTCTATTTAGCCCTAAAGAAGTTGATAAACGAACGTGGATGGGACGCCTTAACCGTGAAGTGCCAATATGAGTTATCAAGGTACTTCAAGTTCGCGCCATGCGTCCCCCTATCCATGCTCGGAGATGAGCTTCCATGTTCCTGTGAAGGTGACCTACCGCTGATCGTGACTCAACTGATGATGTACTATCTGACGGGATCAACGACATCCTACGGGGATATACATCTCATAACCGATAAATACCTCCTGATAGGGGCCTGCGGATTTGCTCCATTCAGCTTGGCCGATGGCAGGCCGAAGATCGGGAGACATACAGCCCTCTATGAAGGGCTCTTAAACATGAGCAATTATAGGAGTGGAAAGGTTACCTTGGCGAGGCTCGCATATCTTAGAGATAGGGGATATAAGATGCATATAGCGGTCGGCGAGGCCATGCCTCCAGAACCGTTCCACGAGGTCGGTTGCCCACCATATCCCAGCATGAAGGTAGTCCTCGACGGAGACACCGAGCACTTCGGCCAAAACATGTGTAGCCAGCATTATGCAATAGTTTACGGCGACATCTCAAATGAGCTCATTGAGCTATGCAAACTCCTCGGAATAAGGGCGATAAAATCATAAATGCTTAAATTAGACTGAGAAAGATGGTTGTTGAAGATGCCATGAGCATGGCTGGGAAGAATATTAGATTAAGTAGAATCTTCAATCCAAAGACCGGAAACGCCTTCGTCGTGACGATGGATCATGGAGTAGATCTCGGCCCATTAAAAGGTATTGAAGATCTCAGTGAAACCCTAAACAAGTTGTTTGCGGGTGAAAGAAAGCCGGATGCCATTTTGATGAATCCCTCAATGATAAGGAGATATTATGATATCTTGGCTAAGAACGGCGTTGGGATAATTGCGAGGATCGATGGGACGGCGACGACGATAGCCCCAAACTGGTATGAATATATCTCCGATTATAGGTTATTCTCCTCGGTTGAGGAGGCTTTAATGGTTGGAGCCGACGCCGTCGCCACCATGGCCTTCTATGGATGCCCGCGAGAATCCCAGAACAACGAGAAAATAGGGAAGATCTCTCAAGAATGTATCAAGTGGGGGATGCCTCACATCGTTGAGGCGCTTCCACCCGAGATAGTCGAGCATCACTTCAAGGCGAAGGCCAAGTGGAGGTGGCCAGATCCGAAGCACGTGAGCTTCGTAGACCGCTCAGCGGCGGAATTAGGGGCGGACGTAGTCAAGTCATACTACACCGGAGATCCAGATACATTCAAGGAGGTCGTCAAATGTTGCCCAGTTCCGATAATAGTTCTGAGTGGTCCTGGAGCTGAGGATCCAAAGGGGTTATTGGAGATCGTTAAGGGTGCGATGGACGGCGGGGCTAGAGGGGTGATTATGGGGAGGAACATCTGGGGCTATAAGGAGCCCACGAAGATCGTTCAAGCGGTGGCGGCGATAGTTCATGAGAAGGCGACGGTCGAGGAGGCATTAAAACTCCTCAAATAACGCTGAACCAGAGCTCGAGTAAACGCGCACATAATTCTCCCTATTTTTTGATCAAAAACTGACTTGGATCCTAAATTATGAGTTGGTGAGCTAACGCTTAAAGACTGCAAACAACGTGTCTTGACTGGGATAACGATGCAACATATCGAGTTTAAGCCGATCTGGTTCGACTCGCTTGGAGCGAAGTCTGCATGCACTCTAGTCAAGACGCCCGACATATCCATCCTCATAGATCCCGGAGTCGCCGTCATGCAGCCGAGCTTCCCAGCCCCCGAGGAGATGAAGGTCAGGTGGGCGAGGAGGGCTGAGAGGTTGATCAGGAGGGCGAGCGAGGAGGCGGAGGCGATCATTATCTCACACTATCACTATGACCACTTCACGGACTTCGATGAGAAGATCTATAGAGGGAAGCTGATCCTCGCGAAAGATCCAAACGAATACATCAACGACTCCCAGAGGAAGAGGGCGGAGAAGTTCTATGACCACCTCTCGACTAAATTCGGCCGGAGAAGATTAGAGGAACTAATGAAGCCGAGGAAGGAGAAGACTTATCCGGATCCGATGGAGGACCTGCCGCTCGCCAGATCAAGGAGATATGGAGACTATGAGGAGAGGAAGAGGGAACTACTTAGACTGGGGAAAAGATGGTTCAGAAAGAGGGTTGAGAGGTGGAATAAGATGCCATTAATTCCGGAGATGAAGTTCAAGAGATGTGAGGTTAGGTTCGCGGATGGAAGGAGCTTCAGGTTCGGCGGGACGGAGGTGAGGTTCACGAAGCCTCAGTTCCATGGAATAGAATATGCGAGGGTTGGATGGGTAATCTCAACGATAATAACTTGCCGAGGCGAGAAGCTAATCCACACATCGGATCTCGAGGGCCCCGTCATAGAGGATCAAGCCCAAAGGATAATAGATGAGAACCCGGACATATTGATCGTCGATGGCCCGAGCACCTATCTAATCCCATACATGCTCAATCTAATCAACCTAAGGAGGGCGATAGAGAACATGTGCAGAATAATAGAGGAGACCGATACGAAGTTGATAATCTATGATCACCATCTACCAAGAGAGCCAAGATACCCCGAAAGAGTTAAGAAGGTATATGAATCCGCTAAGAGAAGAAGGAAAAAAGTTCTAACCGCCGCAGAATATATGGGCAAGAGACCGGTGGTTTTGTCGCGCAAGACTTAGAGTCTGAGAATGAAGAGGGATAAATTGTTATAACCTAAAAGCAATTTAGGAGTATTGATGTTTAAGAACGCGGTCGGCGAATCTGTATCGGTACTTGCCGCCATTATGGTTATTTGGGAAACGCTCTACTTAGCTATCTCCACTTTTCTTAAAAGTTTGTACCCCATCCCCCATGACGTGATAATCATAATAATTGATATAATGATTTTCACATTGACATTAGCCTTAATGAAGGTCGTAAGGAATGATGATATTTCCTCAAAGTTCTCACTGCCATCAGCTTACATGCTCGCATTTAGCATAATCTCAGCCTTCATTATTAGAGTGCTGATCTTCCGAGTTCAAGGACATTTTAACATGAGTTTCTTCGCCTATGAATTAAGTAACCCATTATATATAATAAGATCTTTATTGGTTACAGCGCTGGCGGAGGAGACGCTCTTCAGAGGATATCTTCAAACAATACTTGAAAGGGAATATAGGCCTATTATTGCCATACTCTTATCATCAGCCTTTTTCACAACTTATCACATAAATTTTAACGCTTTAGAGGAGTATCTTACAATCAGAACGCCTTGGCTATATTCGATTTTTCTCTTCAGCATTTTCATAGGCTACCTATATAGGCTGAGTAATGGGAGACTTTTCGTCCCCATTTTATTTCATGGCATCTACAATTTTTCTGCAAGTTTCTTAAGAATTAAGGTGGAGCCAGGTTTTTTATTTTGGATGTCTTTCATCGGATACAGCTTAGTGTGGGTACCCTTCATAGCAGGTATAATTATTGTCGACAGGCTCCTGTCCAAAAGAAAGACCATCGGTGTGAGTGAGATTAGAAAAAGCGTTCAAAAACTGGCTAATAGCATAGTTTTTCCAACCTGCTCGGCGCTCTTCTCAACGTATCTATTCATTAGATATTTCAGCTATACCGTTGTTCTCGCGTTCAGCCCCCCGAGGAGAATTGAGAAATGCTTTCTTCCCATCGCCAATTTTTTCGCCATATTTTACTTATTTATAACAATTTATCAGCTCATGAAACTGGGTACTCACCACCTAAAGGAGCGAAATTCTTTGATAAGATGGGGACTCTTTCTTTGGGTGATTTCATTAATCTCACCTGAATTCATATTATTAAAGACGGGGCATGGAGTATCCACCCTTCCTAGCATCATTAGACTTATAGAGCAGGGGAATTCTTTCCTAATCACACTTTCAGTGCTGCCAGCTGTAGTGCTTTTTGTTTGGAGATTCATGAAAAGCCATGGCGACCGATTGTTAATGGCCTGTGGAATGTCAGAAATTTACTACTTATTTCTAGTAGGAACCGATTACTTCGATTTCTCTTTAAAAATTGTGCCATCAATATTCAGACTGTTTTCAGGCTATCTCTTTTTAAGAGCGTCGAAGATTTCTAGGAGGAATATTTCTTACTGCTTAATGATTTTGCTTTTCTCATTGGTTGTCTTTGTTATCTTAAATGTTCCACTTAACACGATACTATTCATATTGCCTTACCTATCCTTAAGCATCTATGTGCCTATTTCCATCGCTGTAACGATCTTGGCTGCAATTCCCCATAAGAGCTGATTTTTCAAAAATCTCAAATCATCTCAAATTAAAGTTTATATAAGAGACTTGGTAATCAATAATTTGAGAGGATATGTTAGGGGAGAGAGATCTCTGGAGAAAGAAAATATCTAGGAGGAAAGCAATAACCACCGCCGGTAAGATCGCCATTAGCGCGGTTGTCGCTGGAGTTGTTGCCGGGGTGGGCGGATATTATGCAGGAACCAGTGCAGCTCCGGCAGCAACGGTAACGAAAACAGTCGTCTCAACCACGACGGCTCCGCCCACAACTATAACGAAGACCGTGACAAAATCTGTTGCTAAACCGCTTTCACTGAAAATAGGCGTGATCGGGAAATCTGTTCATCCCTATTGGTCCGTGGTCGATATAGGATCTAAAAGAGCTGGAGAGGAGCTGAAGAAAGCTGGTCTTGATGTTACTGTAACTTTCTGGGTGCCGCATAAGGAGGATGTACCAGCCCAACTTAAGACCATGGACACTTTCATAGCTGAAGGATATAATGGAATAGCGGTTGCTCCATCCGATCCAGATGCGATAATACCTGTCATAAAGAAAGCCTTAGAGGCAAAAATTCCAGTTATAACCATAGATACAGATTCTCCCAAGAGCGAGAGACTAGCCTATCTTGGAACAGATAATTATCAAGCTGGAAGAGCGGCTGGACACGCCATGCTTGAAGCCCTTGAGAAGATGGGATTGGCGAAGAAGGGAGGGAAGATAGGCATTGCAACAGGCTCGCTAACCGCGAGAAACTCGCTTGAAAGAATACAAGGCTTTAAGGATGTCGTGGAGCCGGCGGGATATGTTTGCTTAGAGCCTGTATGTGATTACGAAGATGCAGCAAAGGCCTTAGAGCTCGCTGCGAGCACATTAGCCGCAAATCCGGATATGATCGGCGCATTTGGAGTATACGCTTATAATGGTCCTGCGTGGGCAAGGGCTGTAAAGGAAGCCGGTAAAGTGGGCAAAATAGCGATAGTAGAGTTTGATGCGACTAAAGAGAATATAGAGCCCATTAAGGAAGGGATAATTTACGCAACTGTGGCTCAGAGACAATACTTTATGGGATTCTATGGAGTAAAGCTATTAACCTTGATGAATCAGTGGGGCTGGGATACGGCCCTAAAGTTCTACATACCGAGATATCCTGCTAATAAGATATACGACACTGGAGTAGATGTAGTAAAGAAGGAAAACCTCAAGGAATATTATGAGGAAGTTAAAGCCAGAGGAGAACCTGTAGATTGGACTCCGTGAATATATTAAAACTTTAATATCTCCCTTTTTATTATTTTTAAGAGATGGCGAAGAATAGCTATAGAAGCCAAGTATTATCTACATTGCTTAGGTCTGAGAGCACACTTATTTTTGCGACTTTGATCCTCATGATTTATTTCTACAATATGCAGCCATTGTTTATGTCTACGTCTAATCTCCAAAACATCGCGAGATGGGTGGGAACTTATGGGTTCATGGCATTAGGTGAGATGTTCGTTTTGATAAGTGGGGGAATAGACCTTTCCGTTGGTTCAATAGTTGCATTTACAGGACTTCTTATGGCGTATTTACTCTCAACCTACAATCTCCCCTGGCTCTTAGCATTGCTAATAGTGATCTTGGTCGCGGCAGGGATAGGTGCTTTCCACGGATTTTTTGTATCAAAGTTTTCTCCACCCTTGCCTCAGACAGTCCCAGCATTCCTTGTCACACTTGGCTCCGCGATGGCGTTTAGGGGGATAGCGCAATATTGGACAAAGGGGTATCCAATAGTTTTATCGCGGGAAAAGTTTGCGGATTTCTTCTTTATCGGTGAGGGAAACCTTGGAATTGTCCCAATTCCAGTAATTATAGTCTTAGTAATCCTTGGAATAGCGTTCTTGATCTTGAATCTCTCAATTATTGGAAGACATATTTATGCTGTCGGGGGAAACCTCCTAGCAGCGATCGTGACGGGGGTTAAAGTGAATCGGATCAGGATCTTATGCTATGTGTTAAGCACGATATTTTCTGCTTTGACAGGAGTGATCATAACGGCGAGACTAAACTCTGCATATCCTGGGGTAGGTGTGGGGTATGAGCTTGAGGCTATAACCTCATGCGTCCTTGGTGGGGTCAGTTTAATTGGGGGTGAGGGATTACCATTTGGTGTATTACTCGGAGTTATCTTAGTGGTTGTGATAGAGAATGGACTCGTGACGATGAACGTGTCCCCCTATTTACATAGGATCATCATCGGTCTATTATTACTGGTGGCCGTGACCGCCGACTTCTTAAAGAGGTTTAGGAGAAGGACATAATCTACTCCGATATCATACCTCTTATTATATCGTCTTGTGTAACTTCCTTAGCAGGTCTTAGGAAGACCTTTACTCCTCTCCTTAACAGCATCACCCTATCTGACACGCTTAACACGTCTGGGAGCCTATGGCTTACATAAATTATCGATATACCTTTTGACTTTAACTTCTTGACTAACTCGAGGAGATGTTGAGCAGATTTTACTGATAGAGAGGCCGTAGGCTCATCCATTAAAATTATCTTAGGTTCAGCTGCAAAGACTCTTCCTATGGCAACTATTTGTTGCTGGCCTCCGGATAGGTTAAAAACTTTGCTTGTTAATGGAATATCTTTCCCACCTAACATCGAGAGAATCTCTGTAGCCCTTTCCCTCATCTTACGTCTATCTAGGAGAAAAGCGGCCCGCTTAACCTCTCTGCCCAAGAAAATGTTATCGACGACTCCCAGATTAGGCGCAAGCATTAAGTCTTGGTAAATCATTTCTACTCCCTTAAGCCTTGCCTCTAACGGCGAGTTAAATTCGACTCTCTCTCCGTCAAGATAGATCTCGCCTTCGTCCGGCCTATAGTATCCCGCTATAATCTTCAGTAGAGTTGATTTGCCGGCCGCATTGTCTCCAACAAGTCCTAAGACCTCACCTTTATAGAGCTCAAACGATACTTTATTCAATGCCTGAATGGAACCGAACCTCTTAGAGATATTCTCGCAGGTGAGGATAACTTTCCTCATCTTCTTATCAATCCTATCTCCATGCTTTCAAATAAACATTCTTTTTGGCAATAAAGCTATAAAATAGAATAATGGTGTAGCCCGGCTGGGATTCGAACCCAGGTCCCCGGGTGTCTTCTCCGCGGCCAAGGATCCAAAGCCCGGGATCCGTAGCCCATTTTCTGACCAGCTTGTTTGGCCGCTAGACTACCGGGCTTCCATGATATATGCCTCATGGATGTTTTTGTGTTTTCCGCTTAAGGTTGAAATCGAGGCCCACCCCATTTTCGCCGGATTTGGGCAGGTTGTATAGGATCGTCAGATGCTCCAGCTGCGGAAATCTCCAGATAACCTCGGCTAGGAAGAGGTTTAGGTGCGTTAGGTGTGGGGCCGTCCAAGACGTGAGCTCCGTTAAGCCATTATATGCTACCGAGGACTCGAGGAGAGCGAGGATGGTGTTGGCGGAGCTCAAGAGCCGTGGGAGGATCTCCGGGTTTAGGAAGCCCGCTGGTATGAAGCGGGGATAATTTAGGGATATAAGTCGTCCATTAAGCCTGTTAATAGTTATAGGCTGTGAAGGATCAGATATCTTGAGATGCTATTAGGCGCTCACGTCTCGATATCCGGATCCGTGGATAGGGCGGTGGACAGGGCCAAGGATCTAGGATGCACCACCTTCCAGATCTTCACGAGGAATCCCAGGGGGTGGACGGCCAAGCCGTTTAAGAGGGGTGAGGTCGAGGAGTTTACGAGGAAGTTTGAGGAGTGCGGGTTTAAGATCGCCGTCGCCCACATGCCCTACCTCCCAAACCTCGCATCCCCCGATAAGAGCGTGTATAGGAAGTCCGTGAATTCGTTGATGGAGGAGCTTAAGCGGACCGAGAGGCTGGGGCTTCCCTACCTCGTCCTACATGTTGGGAGCCATCTGGGGAAGGGGATTGAGGGAGGGATCAAGAGGGTTGCTGCGGGAATCAACAAGGCATTCTCGAAGGTTGATAATGATGTGATGCTGTTGTTGGAGAACATGGCGGGCCAGAAGAATAGCGTTGGATCGAGGTTTGAGGACATAAGGAGGATAATAGACTTAATTGAGGATAAAAGCAGGATTGGAGTATGTTTCGACACATGCCACGCCTTCGCCGCCGGCTACGACCTCAGAACCAAGAAGGCGATACAAAATACCTTGGAGGACTTCGATAAGATAATTGGGTTGAGGATGCTTAAGGTGGTTCACATAAATGACTCGAAGGGAGACTTGGGGAGCTGTATAGATAGGCACGAGCATCTCGGACTGGGTAAGATAGGGTTGAGGGGGCTGAGGGAGTTCGTCCACCATCCAGCGATAAGACCCCTACCACTGATCTTGGAGACGCCGGTCGACTCCCGCGGGAACTTCAAAACGAATTTAGCAAAGCTTAAGAGGATCTATCTGAGATAGGTTTGTTGAAGTCCATGAAGAGTGCGATGAGAATTCTCCGCTGGATTAGGGGAAAGTTTCTCACAAAGACCTTCCTGAAGTTCGCGATAGTTGGTGGAAGCGGCGTGATCGTGAACATGCTCGTCTTCCTCATCCTAACAAACTATACATCCATCCATCACCTTATTGCGAGCGCCATAGCAACCGAGACAGCCATTCTAAACAACTTCACCTGGAATCATCTCTGGACTTTTAGGAGGAGGGGGAAGATGAATATACTCGTGAGGATCGCGGCCTTCCACGCCTCTAGGGTCCTGGGGTTGATAGTGACTGTCGCCGGACTCTACGTGCTATCCGATCTCCTGGGACTTCCCATGAATCCATCCTATATCGTCGCGATAGGGCTTGGAGTCATAGCGAACTTCCTCACGAGCGACCTCTTCGTCTGGCCTGAATCCTAGGCTTTACTCTATAAACTCCGACTCTGTCTAGGATTCCAGATCTATCGAGTGCTAGGAGTATCATGTAGCCTAGGATGGATCCCGGAACCGAGCTTAAGGCCCATCCAAGCCAGAATATTGGGAGGAACTCGAGGGCCCCCCTCTGCTCGAGGACTCCGAGTATTCTGACATCTCCTATTGCCGGGGCGAAGATGAAGACGGAGAAGGTTCCGCCAATTAACACCGTTCCAATCGGTTCCATCAGAGCCGCCGAATATCTAAGAAACCTATTCCTCGACCTAGACGTTATCATGTATGTGAGACCCACTATCAGTGCTCCTGGAATTCCTCCGGGGAATGCGTAGAGGGTTCCGACCCCAAGCATATTCCTAATTATTCCTATTAGGAGGGCTGTGAGCATCCCCCACCATGGCCCGAGGATCACCCCTGTCAGCGCGTTTATGAGGTGCTGGGTTGGATATGCCTTGGTCGTGAGGAACTGGAACCAAGTTATCGGCGAGAGAGCTACCCCTAGGGCCGTGAAGACCGTGAGGAGCGTTATCCTCCTTAGCTGAACGCCGTCCAACCCACACTCCATGGACGCGATCTCCTTATAACCATGCGTGTTCAAAGATCTAGCTGGGATGGGCGACCTATTCAAGAGACTCGTCGGGAGGAAGACGATCATCGTCGGAGAGATTGGAAGTGGGAAGACCCTCCTACTCAGCAGATTTCTCGATGAACTCGTGAGGAGCGGGCTTAAGGATAAGATCACGGTGATCGAGATGGCCCCTAACATGGGAGAAGTGGGCGGAACCGTCGAGAACTATACGAGGAATGTCACATTTGTTAAGTATCTCAAGCCATGGAGGATAATACCGCCCAGGACTATGGGGAAGGATCGTGAGGAGGTGATCAGATATGCGAGGCTGAATATGCTCGCGTTAAAGCCCTTGATAGAGGAG
>Ga0190308_1000479_pt1 | contig 12757 bp, 22 predicted proteins | sample 48700756_MG_FD_165050 | JGI IMG/M metagenome (GOLD analysis project Ga0190308, IMG submission 165050) | Hydrothermal vent sediment bacterial communities from Southern Trench, Guaymas Basin, Mexico - 4870-07-5-6_MG | ecosystem: Environmental > Aquatic > Marine > Hydrothermal vents > Sediment ...
ATATAAAAATAATCTTTTTGAAAGTCATATTCTTGTAACGCTTCAATAAATATATTATCATTACAATTTAAAATTTCATCTATAAATTGTTCATGTTGTATGTTTTCTTCATTTATTATTCCACCAATCCAAATTTGTTTTAAAACTTCATCCCAAGTTTGAGAATGAAGAGCAATGTTTATCCAATGTGACAATCCTTGCATATCAGGTTCTCGTCCAAAAAAAAATTCATAAAATGCTTCTATTTTGCTTCTAATAGGAACATCATTTTGTCTAATATCCCCATTTGCTATTGCGCCATTAATGAATAATTCTATAGCTTGTTCAATATTAAAATTATAAAATTCAAACATATTTGTCCAAAATTCCAAACCATCTGGATCAGGTTGTCTTCCACAAACTAAATAATATAAATTCCAAACTATTACTTCAGGATTATTAACATCAATAGGTTTATACAGATTAAGCATTTCTTCTATATCAATTGTCCAATACCAATCATTATTATGTCCTTTAATAGGTTCAGAAGTTATTCTATATGCTGTTTCAATTTCTGGAATACTAAATCCTTTTTCCATTAAATTAGCATAAATAGCACAAGTTTTAGGTGAACTATAACTTGTTCCTATACTAAAGTCAATAGCATATCCACTTGCAAAATGATCTATAATACTATGTTCATATTCAGCATACCACGCAATCCATCTATCATAATCATCACTTATTTTATCACACTGATTTTCAATGGCTGATGTTGCTACTACATAAGGCGAAGATGCAAGCAAAGATACTCCATCCCAATTAATTGTTTCTCCTTTACTTATATTCCCAGAAGGAAAACATAGAGCAATATTATTATCAAAATAATCTTTCCATAAGTCATACCATTCTGGATAAAGATTCCAATATTTAGGAGTGGAAGTTTCTCCTCCACCATAGGACATATTTATTGCAACTATATTTTTATATTCGCCAGATTTTATTTTATCAAGTGTATTTTCTAAAATTTGATAAACATCTTTCCAAGATAAAGTACAAGAGCCAGTATCTATTTTAATAATGTTTCCATTATAATATTTTTTGATTATATCAACTACATTTTCTCCATGAAATTTACAATCTCCACTAAATACATCAATTACTATTACTGCCATTTATTCCCCCTTTTTAAATTATTTTTTTATATTTAAAGCTTTTTATGAATATAATAACATAAGAATAATAATTTTGCAAATTACTAATTATTTATTTACCAAAAAGGAAATATTAATTCTCTTTCAATCCTTTGTTTTGGGCATAAAAGACTGCTCCATTTTTGTCCATATCTGTAAACTTTCTGGCTATAAGTATAATTTATCTCACAAGCACTTTTCCACTGAATACATTTTCCATGTTTTTTCCAAACACAAACTTTCCTTCTCCTACAATACTTATAGCAATCTTCCCATTTATTACTCTTTGCTCTTTTGCATTCTATAATTACCCAATTCCCACCATTATAACGCTGATAAGTAACCCAAAGCTTTTTCAACCATTCTGGATTACTTCTCCATAACATTCCGATGTAATAAACCGCTGCCTCAATATGTTGTTTGCTATAAGGCTTGTCATAATCAGGAAATAAAGGTCTTAAGTATTTATCTAAAAATTTAGGAGTTAATTGAAAATAGCCTATAGATCCATGTCCATCTACAGACATTCTCCACTTACAGTTTGTCTCAACTTTTGCTACTGCTATGTTATACCAGAATGGAAACTTTTTGCTGATATATCTTTCTGAAGCTTCCTTTATGGGTTCAATAAGAAAATTACATCTATCTTTTTTTGCTTTTGCTGAGGCTATAGTGAGAATGCCGAAAATAGCTAAAGCAAGTCCGATTAGGATTAATAAAATATCAATAAAAGTTTTAATGAGTAATTTATTTTTCACTCTTTAACCTAAAGCTATTACAATTGCATAAGCAATTAATAAAACAAGAGCATATATCTTTCTCCATTCCTCTTTTTCATTCCAATTAATCATTCCAATCCTTACCCTTCTTACTGCATACCAAACAATAGTAAGTAAACCACACAAGCCTATTTTTCTTCCGAGCATTGCTATGAATTCTTTTTGATCAAAAACGAATATATAGCCTATTACAATACCAACAACTGCAAGAATGAGTTCTAAATAGCTTCTTTTAATGGTTGTTATCATTTTATTACTCCTTTTAAATCAATGCTTTAAAATAAAATTTTAATTCCAGCGTAAAGAGTTATCAACCCCATTGCTATAAAAACAATAGCAGTTATAGTTTCTACTAACTCACTAAATTGTTCTTTCTTCCTCATAAAATGCTACCTTTATTTCTTCTATATCACTTTTTGCTACAAAATCTCTCAATTCTTCAAATCTTTCTTCTCTAAATATTCTTCTAACTTTTCCTATTTTGAGTAAAGCTTTAATTAGTAACTTAATTACATCTACTTCTTTTACATTTTCTATAATGTATTTTGCAAGTTCATCAAAAGAACTATCTGGTTTCTTTTTGATAAAATCAATTAAAGTAGCAATAAGTTTTCTTTTTAGTTCAAGAAAGACTTGGTCAATTGGGCTCATTTCTTTTAAAACAAAACCTTCCCGTCCCTCTGCAATTGGGTAAGGCTCAATACCTCTTCTATCGGGATATTCTTTGTAAAGATAAAAACCATCTGTGAGTATTCTGAAAGTGCCTAAATCTTTGTAAACATATAAAGGATTACCTTCAAAATTTTGATGATGAGTTTTTTCTAAATTCACTACATCATAAAACATTTCTTCACTCTCCAATTTAAAGTATTTTAAACACTTCTATGTTATGAAATCTAATTTTAAATTCATCACTTCCATTTGTAGAAAATGTAAATTGTCCTCCTTGCAAGTCATCATCAACTCTGCAATATACAGGTAGCGTAATATAAAGAAATGGGCTCGTATGTTTTTTATATGTTATTACAGTTTGAATTATAGGAGTTATAGAACCCCATAATTCTTGCCAAACAACTTGCAAACTTGCCGTTCCATTAACATTATAATATTCAATTTTTGCTGTAATTAAGTAAATTCCTTTATGTTGAGGCTTGATTTTTGTATAACCAAAAGAAGAACTTCCAGTGGTAGAAGTCCATCCCCAACTACTTGGATTAGGATTACTTGGGTCTAATACATTCTCCAGATTGCTGGGAGGAATCCCATAATCATAGTCCGCCGTTCCATCCGTCCCATTATCAGGAGGAGTATCAAAGTGAATTTCATAATTTCCATCCTGATTTATTGTTCCGCTTGTTATATGTTCTCCTGTTATATTTCCACTTTCATCAGCAGTAGCATCATAAGTAGTTCCTCCTATCGTATAGTGCAAAACAAAACTATCTAAAGGATTAACAGGAGGTAAATCTACCTTTCCACTAAAATCCTTTGTAGTTCCATCTCCAGTAAATAAGACTTCACCGCTTGTAGAACCTGTCCAATCACTTGTAGTTATAGTGCATAATGGAGCTACATTTCTTAATTTTCTATCTTTTAACAAAGAATAAGTTATAGCATCAAAATGCATAACTTAATTCTCCTTTTACTTACCTTACTTCATAAATGTTTTCCAAGCAGTAACAGTAACACTATAACTTGAATCTAAATTAACAATTTGAACTTTTACATAAGGCTGTAAATGTGGAATTATAATAGTTCTTGTTCTTGTTTCTCCTGCAGAAAATGTTAAATCTTTATAATTTCCTTCATCTATAGCATCTTCAGGTGAATCAAATAAAGAATTATCAGGAGAATAAAGCCATCTTACTCTAACTCCACTTGTTGCACTTGCATCATAAGTTGCTGAAACTGTTATTATGCTTGCTGAATAAATATCAGCAGTAATTGTAAATTCTTCAGTTCCCGAAGCTGCTATAGATACAGAATCAAGCACTTTTTCAGGTGTAGTTCTAATTGAATTAACAGAAACTATAAGACCTTCAGTTATATTTCCTCTTGCTCTTACCCAGTTTGTTCCATCAAAAACAAATAAACCTGCAGCTGGGAATCCTTTAGTTTCGCTATCTCCAAGAGCACTAACATCTCTTGCTCTTAGCCAGTAAGTTCCATCAAAAATAAAAAGACCTGTAGCTGGAAACCCTTTTGTTTCGCTATCCCCTAAAGCACTAACATCTCTTGCTCTTAACCAATAAGTTCCATCAAAAATAAATAAGCCAGAAGCAGGAATGCCTTTTGTTTCACTATCAGTAAGAGAACCAGCATCTCTTGCTCTTACCCAATATGTTCCATCAAAAACAAATAAAGCAGTAGAAGGAATACCACATTTTTCTTCATCTGAAGCGTTACAGGCATCTTTAATATACGACCACTTTTCAGGTTCACCAAAATTAAAAGAATATAAGATTGCTATTCCTGTTTTATGAGAAATATCTCTTTTTATTATATAATAACTTCCTACTGGAGCAACTGCCATATTTTATTCACCTCTTTTTAAAATTTTAACACTAAATTTTTATTAGGAAACTTACAACTTGTTATTTTTATTCCATCCTTTAACTCAAATCTCTTAAAAACATTATAAACAGCTCCCAATTTCGCAGGATCTATTACCATAAGCCCAATTCCTATTCTTCCTTTTCCTAAAGGCACTCTTTTAATATAACCACCAATTAAATAATTTTTATATTTAGTTTTTAAAAATCTTTCTAAATAAAAAAGACGATTTAATTTTCCTGTAATAATCATTACAGCAGGTTGATTTGTTACTATAAAAGCTTTATTATCATAACCTACTGGATAACCTTTATTTATCATCCATTCAACAAACTTATACCATTTTTCTCTTGGTATTCTAAAAATTGCCCAATTAGCTAATCTATATTTTCTTTCCTTTCTTATTCTTGGTAAAACAAGTTGTATAGCTCCTAAATTAACCAATAACCCAACCTTTGCTTTATCAGAAATAGGATAAGCAAAAGGTCCATTTTCAATATAAACATCTATATATTTTTCATCTGGTTTAAGTTTATAAAGAATGATTTCTCTATATCCAGGTCTTTGCTCTGCTACTTCTTTTAATTCTTCAATAGTGGCAGTTTTTAAATCTATAGAAATAGGAGGAGGTAATTTAGGAAATTTTATTTCTTTTTTTTCTACTACTCTTCTTCTTACAACAGGAACATATACTGGTTTTGTTGGTCTTGGCATTAATTCTGCACGAACAGGATAAGTAGGCAATGCTTTAACTTTTTCTTCAGGCTTTTTTTCTTCTATAGGCTTAATTGGAACAACTTCAGCTTTAGCTTCTTTAGTTTTAATAAAAAGAAAATAAATTAATCCACCTAAAACTCCTAAAAACAACAAATCTTCAATTCCAGTTTTCTTTTTTGATAAAACTTTCTCTTTCATAAATTTAACCCTGCTCTATTACTACTAAACCACCAAAAGTTATAGGTGGACTAACTATAGGAGCTGGCACAAAAATTTTTTCTGTTAAAACAAGTGGTTTGGTAGATACCACAATACCTCCTGTTTTAATTCTATGCTTTGGAACTATAGCAGGTAATTTAATTCTTTTTTTAGGAACAGAAATTTTTTTAACTTTTTTAGGTCTTAATACTTTTACTTCAGGTTTAGAAATTTCTCTTGCTTTTTTAATTTTAATAGGTTTAACTTCAATTTTAGGTTCTTGCGCTGGTAAAGTAGTTTTTACTTCTATTGCTGGTTCAGCAACTGGAATAGGCAAAATTTCGGCTCTCGTAGTTTTTATTTCTTTAGCTTTTGCTTCTTCAGCTTTTGTTATTAAATAAATTATACCTGCTGTAGTCCCAATTAAAATTAAGGGCATAGCTTCCATACTTTTACCCCCCCTTTTTTATAACCAAAATACTTGTATATTTCTTTCTGAAAAAGCAATTGCGTAAATATCAATATCTGGATCAGGAAAAATTTTAAGACCCCATCCTTCAGGTAATGGCAGTCCTGTTTCAGGTGTAATAGTTTTATCACCAATAAATACACATCTTCCAAGACCGTATGAAGGACCTCTGACTTCATCTTTTAATGTTGCAGTAGCTGAAAATTCAAGAGAACCAGAGTCACTTAACAAATTCCAAGCTAAAGCAAATTCAGTGCATATACCATCTTTTCCTAAATAGAAATAATATGTATTTCCTCCAGTGCCTTGATAACTTAAAAGAGTTTTAACATTAGCCCATTCTCCTGAATATGGATCTCTTGACTGAGCTACAAATTCCCATTCACCATCAGCATCTCTTATATTTATATGTAAATGAAGATTTAAAAAACTTGATACACCTAAAGGATCACTTTGCGTATTTCCTGATTCAGTTGCTGTTCCATCAAATAATACTACAGAAGTTGTAACTCCAACAAAATCTGTAGGATTGATAATATAGTAACAAGTTGGATGCGGAGGTTCTAAAATTTTTGTAGCTACATCTGAAACTATTACTATTTCAGTTTTCAAATTTCTTGTTAAAGGCATTACTTCAGTGGAATAAACAATCTCAGGATAATAAATAGCTGCTGGCGTTTTAGGAGTTGGTTCAAGATAAAAAGGACTTATAGGTCTTCTATCTTTTAATCTTTTCTGAAATTCCCGATAATTCATTTTTTCACCTCAATATTTTTTATTTTGCTGGAACAAGCCTTCCAAATAAAACAATTTGCAAATAAAATCCTTCAGATCCACCATGCGTATCTTCTATGGTTACTGTTATGGTAGTTCCACCTCTAAATATATATGGTCTTGGTAAAATAAAAGGTGAAAAACCATACCCAGTAACTGATAACAAACAAATTCCAGAAGTAAACATATCCTTACCTGTAAATTCGTCTCTTATATTAAGATAAACTTCTCTAATAGATGGAGATAAAACAGAATCAGGAACTCCAGAAGTATTTCTTTTACTTGCTTGAAGCATTTCCCAGATAAAATTATAACCAGCAGATATGGTATATTTCTCAACATAAGAAGCTCCAGCTGTGGTTCCTATTTCAAAATCAAATGGTATTCCTAAAAGTCTTTGTTCTTCTGGTTTAATTGCTTCAGGCATTTTTACAACCTCCTTTTTTTATTATTTTTCTTTCATTTTAGTTAAAGCAACAACGAGTATAACCCCAGCCATTCCAACCATTATATAAGGTAAGTATTTTTCAAATGGAGAAACTTCAGCTTTTGCAGGAGGAGGTGAAGGAGGGGTTTTTGTAGGAGGTGTATAAGTAGGAGTTGGCGTTGGAACATATACTGGATAAGGCACATAAGTAGGATGATGAACTACAACTTCTGGTTTCGTTCCTACAGAACCAGTTAAAACTTGCCAAGTAGCTTTATCCACAATACCAGTCATAGGAAGTCCATGCTCTTTTTGAAAAGTTATTACAGCATTACGAGTTCTTTCTCCAAAAATTCCATCTACATCTTTTGAATAATAAGTATCAGGATAAAGTTTTTGATAGTAGCCAAGTTTCCATAAATAATCCTGAAGAATTTTAACACAATTCCCTTTAGTTCCACCTTTATCACTATCTTTATCTCCCATTTTTAATTCTCCACATCTTGCATAAAGATCTTCACCTGCACTAAATAATTTTTTTACTACCCCCCCCACAATAGGAGCTCTTTCTACCCATACGGGTATTTGCCAATCAGCAATAATTCCTTCATATCCCTCTTTTTCTGTAGCTACTATCATTTAAAACACCTCCTTTTTTTATTCTTTATAATATGTCAATCTATCTTCTATCAATTTTAAAAACCCAGCAATAGCACTTGCTCCAAATGGAGCTAAAATTATTAATTTAATTTTACAATAAAAAATTAGAATGTAAAGGAAAGAAAACCAGTATGTTAAACAGAATACACAATTAAAAGGCTTAAAGTTTAATTTATTTTTTCTTACCATTTGAATTGCTGTTCCAAATCCATAACCTGCTAAACCTAAAATTATTATAAGTTCTAAAAAATTTAGCACTGGCAATCCCCTACATAATACTCTACTACATATTCTCCCAAATTATTTGCATAAACAATATAAAACTCGTTTGTATATCTATTCTTATAAATTTTTTTTCCGTTTTTTGTTTTATAATAATAAGCTCCATAAGGCAATGAAGGTATATTTTTAGTTTTTTCTACTTTTATTAATCTATAACTCATTGTTGCTTTCTATTTTAACAATTTCCAAATTCCAATTCCTATAGCCAATCCTAAAATTGCTGTTGCCCATATATCCGCTTTTTGTAAACTATCTAACCAAGTTTCTTCTTCAAAAATACGAGGATCAGCTTCTTTTACTCCTCTTTCTCCCCATCTAATTTGATAAGCTTTGTTCCCTACAAGAATAGTTACAGTAGGTTTTATTACATCAAGAATTCCTCTTCCTTTAGAAGGTTTTGTTAAATCTATTGTAAAAGCTGGGATAAAATTTCCATCAATTCTTACTTTAAGTGGTCCCATATAAGTTATCGGTCCCATTTGAATTTGTCCTAATTCACCTGAATTTTTTAAAGCAAGTTCCTTAACCTTTGCCATAATTTCTCACCTCTTTTTTTATTTTAAACCAATTTCTTTAAATTTTCAAAATGATTCATAACTTCACTTACATATTTATAGACAGGTGGTGAACCAAATCTTGAATAAGGCGTGGCTTTAGGTCCTCCATAATATTTTGCTACTGCATAAGCATAATTTCCTGTTTTTTTATAAAGTTTAGCAAGATATTTAGCCCCACAATCAATATTATAATATGGATTAAATAACAAATCAGAAGTATAACCACAAACTTTTAAAGCTGTATCTGGCATAATTTGCATTAAACCTATTGCTCCTGTTTTACTTATAGCATTAGGATTACCTTTACTTTCTTGATAAATTATAGCTGCTAAAATAGCTGGATCAAGACCGTATTTACGAGCTACTTCTTTAACATAAGGAATCCATTTAGCAATTTTGTTATAATGTTTGTGAAAATATAAAAGATTAAACTTAGAAGGTTCAATTATAGTTTCAGTTTTTTTAACTTTACCAGATTCTTTTATTTCTTTTTCTTCAATTATTTTTTTAAACAATAAGGCTGAACTTAAAAGAAGACACGCCGATCCTAAAAGTAAATAAGTTTCCTTCTTTAACACCTTTCATGCTTAAAAGAAAGGGGAGAAATAGCCCCCCTTTTATTTCTTCAATTAAAATTAAGCTCCAACAACTCCTCTCTGCAAGATACCAACTAAGCAGCAACGGATTTTAACATCATTACTTCCACCAGTAGAAGCTCTAAATACAAAGTTAAAAGTCTGTCCACCATAAATGATAAGTCTTACAGGAAGTCTCATAACTGCAGTAGCAGTAGGCAATCCTAAACTAACAATATCTGCTGAGCTATGAGTTGTGCAACCATGTAATCCACATCCAGCATTAAACATTACTGCTGGAAAGGTAAAAATTTCAATATCCCCCTCTTTTAAATAAGAAAGAACTGCTTGACCAGTTCCAAAAATAGCTTCAAGATCAGAAGCAGCAGCACTTTCTAAAGGAATTAATCTAATTTCAGCCACTTCAAATTTCCATCCAGTCTGAATGGTAGAGAACTGCTTTAAATTAGTGTCAAGTATGGTTTTGTTTTCAGGAGTTCTAAAAAAGTAAACTTCTTTAGTGCCAGCACCTGAAGTAATTGTTTCAGTGTCATATAAACAATAAGGTCTTACATCATAAAGTGAAAATTTCCTTTCCCCAACTTTAATGGTAGTTGTAGCCATTTACATCACCCCTCCTTTTTTTATTTTTTTGTTTTTTATTCAACTATAATTTCTTGCTGTCCATATTCCTCTTGAGGAACAATAACTCCATAAGGCTTTTCTTCAACTTCTATTTCTTCTGGACTGGGTAATAAATCAGCTGTTTCTTCACCTAACCCTTCATAACCAGAAACAGCAAAAAGTTTACCTGTTAAAGCAGCAATAAGTTTATAAACTACGATGCTTCCACCACCAAGAGCCATACCTAATGCAATTTCAGGATAACGATTTCTTAACATCCAAGAAGCTCCCATAATTGCTGCTCCAGTAATAAGTGCTCTAACAGTAGGAGACAATGCAGGTAAAATTCTTGGAATAATCATATCAGCAGCTAATACACTTCCAGCTCCAATAGCGCCTCCTTTAAGAGAATTCATTACATGTTCAGGAAGCGTTAAAGCTAATTGTCCATACCCTGCATAATCACCACATGCAGGGCAGCTTCCTTCAAATACAACTGCTTTAGCCATTCTATGCACCTCCTTTTTTTATTTTTGTCATTTTATGTCCTATTAAAAATATTATACTACCCAATATTACTTTTTTCAAATTATACTCCCTATTTTTATTTTTTTCAAGAGTTTTATGCCAAAAAATTATAGGTCTTTTTTCTTTTATGCCCAATTTGTTTGCTATACCTACAACAAATAGATCAAGTAAAAAATCAGGTAAATATTCTAAATACTTAACAGGGTTTTTTTCTTTCAATCTTAAAAAATTATCAGTTAAATTTTTAATTTCAACTAAATTTTGTTTATTCATTTTACCCATCTTTTTTCCATTTCTTTTAATATATTATGCAAAACAAAAACTGTTATCGCTGATTTAGCAAAATCTTTAAAAGTCCTTGATAAAATTACTAAAGGACCAAAAATTAAAACATAATCACTTGGTTTTAAAAATTTTAATTTTTCAGGATCAATTGGTTGTAAAATTTTTTTAAGCTCTTCTAAGCTTTCTCTTGTCATTTTTTAACCCTTCTTTTCTTCTCTTTTTATTAATTTTTTAATTAATACTTTATGTGCAGGAGAAGGATTTTTCAATTTTATTAAAATATGCTTATTTCTTTTGTTAACAATTTTAATTAAATCATTGTTAGTCATATTTTATTTTTTACGAGTCAAAAGTAAAACTAAAATTATTAAAGCTCCACTCATCATTAAAATAGGCATCAATTTTTCAAAAGTAGTTTCTTCTTCAACAGCTGGAGCTGTTTCTGGATAAGTTTCTGGATATGTAGGAGTAACCGTTGGCGGAGTAGGAGCAGGTGTGGGGGTGTATTTATAAATAGGAAGAGTTGGAGTATAAGCAGGTGGTGTGGTTACAGGTCTTTTCATTGCTTCCCATAAATTTTTAGGCCACAATTCCCATTTGCCAGTTGAAGGATTGTAAACTGTTACCCAATCTCCTTTTTTTATTATCCAAGGAATTCCTTTAACTATCTCTTTAGCAGTTTCTAAAAGATCACTTAACCAATCAGGTGTTTTACCATAATTTTGAAAATCACTATAATAACTTCCCAAAGGTGTTTTTTCTTCAACTATAAGCATTTTTATATCACCCCTTTAAATTTTGAAAGCGTTTTCAAATTCTTCAAGGTAGTTTTCATCTATACAATAGCATAACCTTTCATCTTTAGTTAATTTAACTTCTCCTATTTCTACTTTAACTGGAATAGCCTCTTTTTTAGCTTTAAATATTTTAAAACAAAATAAAAACCCTTTTTCTTCATATTCTTCTATTGCTAAACCTTCATTCGCACTAAATTTACCAGATCTATATAAATTGTTTTGAAAATTTTTTAGTCTATCAATAACAGAAGTTTTTAAAAAAATTTTTTCTTTTTCTTTCTCAATTTGAAAATACAAATTTTTTGTTTCAGAAATTAAGTTTTCAAGTTTATTCAAGAAATCAGGAATATATTTTTTTATATGATAAACAACATCATCTAAATTTTTTCTACATCCTGCCATTGAAAGAAAAGCTTTATAAAAATCTGAATGTTTTTCTGTATAAAATTTCCATAAATCCTCAATAAATTTTACCATTTTTATTCCCCCAAAATAAACTGAAAATCTTTTTTTTTATAATACCTTGGCTCTTGCCCTATTTTAAACCTTTTATTTGTTGGGTCAAGTGGTATCCATCTACCTTTAACTTTAACAAGGCTATAAATATGGTGAAATCCTTTATCAGGTGAAGCTGTAATTATTCTCGCTCCTACAGGATAACCTATTGAAGCAAGAAGGCTGTCTAATAGAATAGTAAAATCATCACAATTTTTAACAAGCATTCCATTATCTAAAACAAAATTATGGTTATCTTTAACAGTTATATCGCATACTTCTTTAGTTCCATTGTATTTCATATCAACAATGTAAGAAGCTTTTAAATAAGGTAAAATTTCTTTATAAGACCATTTTTGTCCATTTTTATATTCATATAATCTCCAAATTGGGTTTTTACCTGCCCCCATGTGATTAGGTTGATATTGAACATATAAAGGTTTACCTAAAACTAAATGTAAATAAAATAATTGTCTGGCAAGTTCTTCACTAATTGTATTATAAATTCTCCTTACTCTTTTATACCATTTACTTTCTTTTTTGGGCTTATAAGCATCACCTATTGCATAACCTTCAAGTAAAGTTTCTATATTATCTTCTGTTAATGATAATACAAATTTAGGAAATTTTTTATTGATTGATTTTTCTCCCATACGCCTAAGTTCTATTTTTAATCCGTTACTTCTAATACGAATATAAGCATGTTTAGTTCTTTTAGATGGAGTATATTTAACATTTAATTTTTCTAATTTTTCTATTATTGTTTTTCTTATATTTTCATCATCATTAGCAATACATACTTTACTATCTTTTAAAGATGCCCATCCTTCAGCTATATAAATCCCATAAATCCATAGTTTATTCT
>Ga0190308_1000482_pt1 | contig 12700 bp, 20 predicted proteins | sample 48700756_MG_FD_165050 | JGI IMG/M metagenome (GOLD analysis project Ga0190308, IMG submission 165050) | Hydrothermal vent sediment bacterial communities from Southern Trench, Guaymas Basin, Mexico - 4870-07-5-6_MG | ecosystem: Environmental > Aquatic > Marine > Hydrothermal vents > Sediment ...
TCTGAGAATACCAGCTACCTCTATTGCCGTTTTCCCGTCCAGCAGTAATAGTATTGCTTGGAGCCTTTCTTTGACGCGTGGATCTTTCTCCTTCTTGTACAAGCGTTCTATTTCTTCCTTAGGCATTTGCAAGACGATATTGATGCGACGAGCCATGTAATACATATTGAATGCAAGGCTTAAAAACTTATTGGGCAAAAATAATTGGATTAACTAATGTCATGCGTTTGCCTCACATATATCTTTTGCCGATTTACGCTTGTTAAAACAAGCCCATATGATCTTCTCGAGCCATATTAAGCCATTATTATGGTAAAAAGCGAAGAAAGAGACGTAGAACTGCAGATTCTCCCTATTTGGGCCACGGTGGATCCGAAGAAAAATCCGAAGCCTAGAATGGATGCCCTCAGCCGCATTAATATGCGCATCCCCATCAGCGAAAATGCCCTCAGAATGATTCACCCTGCGATGATCCACGATAACAGATAGCTCGGAAAGCCCATTATAGACCCCGTACTCATCAGTATAGGCGATAACGGGGCCATCTATATGGTTAATAACGAGCTCATTAATGATGATAATCGGCAAACCCTCAGCAACAACAAACTTTACACGCCCAGTGGACCTCTCAACCATAGTTACCACTGGAGACCTGCCAGATTCATAAGTCCCCCGACCTTTCCCACACCTCTTTGTCTTTAAGCCCCCTTTTTACCTTTTTCACCACTGTTCACATAGATCTCGTCGATATCCACGGCCACACTGGCCACACAAAGCTTCTCTAAACTAATTTCGCCATGTGCGATCTTCATAACATCCATCGCAAACTTGTGAACAGCTCGTAGTCGAGGCCTAGCTATGACATTATCTCATTTATAGATATTTTAGGCAGATTCTTTATAATATAAAACATTACGCCAAGTGGAAGTTTATGTCGCTCAAACATGGTTCCAGTTAAGACTGAAAAAGTCCTTTTACAACGCTTACACTTGTATCGAGGTATCTCTATCTCGCCTCTCTCATACGTTTCATGCCTCTTAACGTCCTTTGAACCGCAGTATGGGCACTCTAGTTCTCCGTGCCACCTGAGCTCCTCTAGGACTTTCAAGCATTCTTCATCCTTCGGTATGAAGAGTCCTATGATGTCCATTAGCATCACCGTATTACATATAGGCAAAAGAAAAGATATATGTGAGGCAAATACATGACATATACATGGCAACAATCAAAAAAGGGAAGAGTCAAAAAGTAATAATAGCCGCTTTATTTGCGTGTTGTTTTCTCGTGCTTTCTCTTTTTTCTTTTCAATGCAACTTTTTCTTGAGAAAATATATGGTATAGCAACATTATGATTATTACTGTTATTCCGATAACATAAATTAGATATTCTGCTAGATAAGCAGGTGTTATTTGCATTTTATTTCCCTGCCTATTAACTTTTATTCTACTTCAACAAATCCAAGTATTTCCTGTATCTTTTTCTCAACATTTTTAATGTTTGGAACAACGCTTAATGTGATTATCTTTTTTTCTGTTGGGAAATAAAGAGTCAATTTACCACTTTTGAAAAGCATGTATTCGAATACATCACTTATCTCGATTCCATACTTCATTCCTTGCGTTGGGAATCTCTCTGTTTTTCCAAAGAGACCGCTTTTATGTGTTACTTGATTAGGTTCAATTACCCAGTAATCCCATCTCCTATGTAACCATATTAAAAACATAACGAAAAGTATGCCAAAGCCTATAAGATAGTATGCATGTGCAGATAATATGACTCTAGTGCCACTAATAATATTAAAAACAGAACCTTGTTCTATTATATTCATCTGAGATAGTAATAGGTAAATTAGGGCGAGGAGAATTATGATTGCTATGAGCCCAAATGTCTTTGCTTCATTGAATTCGAATGCGAGTATAAAAATGTTGAATGCAAATATTATAATGAATGCTAATCCTAATCCTCTCTGTATTAGTTCATTAGTCCCTATGAAAGGGAATGTTTCAATTATACCAAATATTATTGCTAAAATGGCGGTTGGCAACAGGGAAATCACTTTTGGATATGATCTCATAACAATTTTTTCTGTATCCATTTTCTACAACTCTGGAAAAAGCTTTAAAGAATAAACATGTTTTGCTTTTAATAAATTTAATGCTAGTGATAAGCAATATGACGAAAAACGAGCTATTTTACTTGCAATCGTGAATATTGATAGTGCTATCTGCGGTGATTACTAAAATGAAATCTAGGTCAATGATAATTATTGTAAGTGTATTAATTATGTCTTTATTTTTGTCTCCAGTACCGTTGCGAGCAGTAGATATAATAACAAAATCCACCAGCATAGATAAGACATACAGACAAAATGATCAGATAGAATTATACGCTACTATCATAAATAATAAAACAGACATATTAACGGTTGAGAATTTTAACGTAACTATTATTTATGCTAAAGCGATTGCAAAGCAGGTAAGAGTAGCTAAGAGAATCATAAAAGATTTAGGCAACATAAAGTTAGATTATCACGAATCATTATCAGTTCACGTAATAATTCCTCTGAAGGACTTACCTCCAGACACATATAATCTCACGGCTTCTTTCCTATATCGGTATGGAGTTGGCGAAAGTAGGAGAATATTTGTAATTTTGAACGCGAAGTTTCAGTTACTTCCATTTATTGAAATACCCCCTACAGTAATATTCGTAGCAATGGTTATGTCTGCTATCATAATTATATACATCGGTTACGGATTAGCTGGTAGGGTCGGTAGATTCAAGAGAAAATAGGTTCTTAGCTATATACTTAACTAATTTTTTCGCGGATTTTGCTCTATGTGAATGTAAATTCTTTTCCTGAATTGTCATTTCCGCAAAAGTCTTTGTTGCGTTCTGGGGGATAAAAATAGGATCAAATCCAAAGCCGAAGGTTCCTCTAGGTTCTAATGATATGTTTCCGTTAATCTGCCCTTTAAAAGTAGTTATCTTATTTCCATCCCAAAATGCAATAATAGATTGAAATAAAGCTGATCTATCCGTAACATTATTCATAAGTTTTAAAATACCATTGATACCTATGGTCTTGTAAACATAGTGAGAATATGGTCCCGGAAAACCTTTCAATGCATTGATGAATAATCCAGCATCTTCGACAAAGAAAGGTTTTCTAAAATTTGTGTTTTCTAGTATCCATTCAGTAGCAAATCGGACTATTTTCTCTAAATTATCAGATTGTATTTCTATCTTCTTAATTTTAGTGATTTTTAATTCAACACCTTTTAGGTAGTTCATAAATATATCCATGATCTCTCTAAACTTGTGATAATTGCTTGTCACAAAAAATATTTCTTTCATTACTACTACCCCAACACTGTACCAATATCAACGTAACTAAGTAGCTATATCATGTTGAGAAACGTAATTTGATTTATAAAATAGTCACAAGATCTAGTGAAAAAACTATAGCTGTAAGATAACTAGGAAAGGCAGGTTCTGGAATTATGAGTAATTACAGAAAGAATAGAGAATTTGGCTAGGGAGACATTGCGCTAAGATTTTGAAGTTCTTACAGCTTAGTAGCTTTGAGTCATGTTTTTAATATCACATCAAAAAGTTTTTAAAAAACTGTTTCTTTCATTAATTAACAAATACAGAGCCGGGGTAGCTCAGTTGGTAGAGCGTCCGGCTGTTAACCGGACGGTCGGCGGTTCGAGTCCGCCCCCCGGCGCCAAAAACCATGAACCAGAACTATATGATTACCTCACCTTCTATGATGAGGGAGGTGATCTCTGATCTCGATGATGTATCCTTTAAGTACTGATTAAGCTCTGGTGAAATCATTGATTCACGCTATATTTATATTGGACTCAAGCGGCACACCAATATATATCTGGAAGCATAGGAATGCACCCGATAAACTATTTAAAGGTAAAGATGAAGTACTGGTTGGAAGCCTCATATCAGCGCTTCTCAACTTTGGTCAAGAAACATTTGCTGCTCCACAGAGAATAGATTTTAATGGTTATGCGCTTACTTTTTTCTCTGGCAAATTTGGTAACAATGTGTTCTGGACTGTCGCCGTATCGGATAGCTCAGATCATAGGAGAGCAACTACGAGAATGTTGAAAGATTTAGTAAATGCGTTAACTGCTTCATTAGAAAAAGTGGCTATAGAAGAAGGAATGATAATTGAGACAGAGAAATCAAGTAACGAGATGGATGCAATAATATCAAATACGATTAAAAAACACCTTAGATTTCTCCCCAAATGGCGATCAAATCCAATAAAATCTCTTGTACTCTCTTTAATCATATCAGTGCTATTTGGTGTTGTTTATTATTCGATATTTGAATCCCCTCTGTCAACCATTTATCTTAGTGCATTCATCGGCACTAATTCCTATTTGCTAGGTGCATTCATAGTCATTTCTGCGACGGTTATAATAGGTATATTGAGCGGGCTAATTGCATCTAATACGCTAAGTGGGTTTATTGCAGGATATTTCTCCAGCATTACTTCATATATCGTTATTCATCAAGTAATAGAAATCATTAATGTATTGGCACTATTATTTTCATTTGGACTTTTATCTGCATTGATAGGTGGGATTATAGGGTACTATACTGATACAGTTAAATTAAAATATGTTTAGTAACAATATACAAACAAAGCTAACAGCTAGTCTATGAGAAGAAAATCAAACTATATTCGTTAATGTTGCATAGTTGAAATTAATATGGTGCTTAAGATATGTCCTCAGAGCAACCACAAGCAAGAAGAATGGTTAGAAGTAAAAGAAGAAGAATGCCTAGAGTAAAGAGAATGAAAGTTCTTCTAAAAATAGCGGGAACTAGACCGAGAGAAATCGAGAACTTCACAAATAGTCTAGCGACTATTTTAAGAACCCGTGGTGCGAAGATATCTGGGCCAATTAGATTGCCCACAAAATCGCTCTTTTTGTCTGTTAGAAAATCTCCTTGTGGTGAAGGAACACCCACATATGATTTCTATCAATTAAAGATACATAAGAGACTTATTGTAGCTGAGTTAACTTCAAGAGATCTTGTTTATTTGGTAGGAGTATCTGTTCCTAGAGATATATGGACAGAGATCAGATTAAAACACAAGTAGAGGAAATGACTAGAGAGAGCCACCATGTACTGTAGGAATAATCTTTATAGTCTTCTCGCCCTTGATCTTGGTATTTAAAAGGCCTAAACTTAGATAATCTTTATTATCAATTACGATAAGAAAGATTGGTCTAACTTTATTTTTGCGGAAAAGTATATCTTCTAATCCATATTTCTTAGATATCTCATGCAGTAATTCAAGCAATGTTCTGCCAGATGTCTGTATATTAATCTCTCTCGTACCAGCTCTTCTTGCTAATTCACCATACAAAATAATTTTACCCATTGCGTATCCCCTAATATAAATAATCTTTAGCACCTAAAATTTCACTATCATTTGATGCTTTTGCTTTTCACAACAATAAGATGATTGCTTGGTTAATTAGTGTTGCTAAGTAAACTATAATGGAATAGTAAATAACTATTTGTAAAACTGGATCTGATACATAACTTAAAAGAGCAATTATGTTACACATAAGTAGATTTCCAAAAGTCATTATTAAAAAAAGATTTATGTAATTTATAGATATCGAAACCATAACATTTAGAAGAAAAATTATCAAGAGGATTCCCATTATTGTTTTATCATTTATTCCCTCTAAAATTCTCATGATTGTCTCGAAAAAAATTGCCTGAAACATCGTTTGTAATGTGACGCCAAGAGCTCTAGTTAGTATTCTTGATCCCATAAAGATATCCCTCAAAGAAAGTAGATTAATGTTACATAAATAGCTCATTCTGAAATTTAACTAAGCTAAAGGTTTCTGGTATATTACTCGAGAAGTATATAAGCATTAATCTCGTTTCTCTTTTAATTTTCATTATGAGAAATCTGTTATCGATGAATTCCTCCCAAATGGATCCGAGCGCTGGAATGATGTTAAAATCAGATGTCTGGATCAATTGTGATTCTTTAAGTTTTTTCTCGGAGATTATCTCGGACCTCACATGATTAGATATTAATATAGTGCAATATCTAGACACTTTTCTAAGAGTTTCTCCTAACAAAACTATAAGTTTAAGCTGTTCTGATGGCCAAGTATCTTCGCTTTCATATAAAAGTTCATTTACAAAGAGGTTAGGTATAGAATCAATTACTAACAAACAATTTGTATTTTTTATTCGCTTGAGTATATAGTTAAGTGATCTATTTAGTGCACTTATATCCGTAAATTGTTGAATCAATATGCGGTCCAAAATGTTATCTGGATTGTAATTCAATCTATTACATATCCTTACAATGTAATCAGAGTCAAAGGTGTTGTCTACATCATAGTAATATGCCTTACTATCATTTACGCTAATTAAATAACTAACAGTAAGTTGATGAAGTAATTTTGTTTTTCCTGAACCAGCGGGACCGCAGAATTCTGTTATTTCCTTTAAGGGTAGCCCGCCAAGACGGTCAATAAAGTTTATGTGCGTTTTGAAGAAGCCTGGTTGTTTTATTCTTTTAGTCATTTTGGTTTTAGCCCTCGTTTCTTTAAGTATCCAAATAACTACAAGGTCCAAATATATATCCTAATTAATCGATCTTTTTAAATTCATTAGTATTTTATTAACAATGTTACTATACGCTACGTATTGATTAAAGAAAAAACTAAAAATTAGCTCTAAGTGTTTTCTTGAAGTAGGAATTAGTCTTCAAAAGATCCCTCTAATCGATCTAAGGCATCCTTAACGGTGTCTTCATCTATAACTATCCTTTTTGTAACTTTATCTTTGACAACTCCTTTCTTAATAGAGGTCTCTTCATCAACTTCAACTGGCTTTAAACTAACGGGATGAGTTCTCTTATTCACGGCTTCTCTATATCCACAAACTGGGCAAATTGCTACTATTTTGTTTTTTTCTTCATGTAGCCTCATGACAGAGCCGCATTTCGGACAAAAGTGAGGAGGCATATGAACACCATTTTTTGGGATTTGCGCAGCAAAAGTTATCTTAGTTAGGAGCTAGAATGTATATAAATTTAATCAGAATACCTGCTTAAAAAATTGAAAATCCAAAAAAATTAATAAGAATTAAGAATCAATTGTGAGAGTTATGCAAATCTATGAAGCATCTTTATTAATGAAGAGACTAACCTGCTCTGATCAAGATGATGAACGTGCACCACGCGGATAAATAATCTCATCTTTAAAAATGCTATCTAGAAGTATTACCAACCCTTAATTTCTTTAACCAAAATATTACTGCTGGGCCAGTTTTTTTATTCAGATAAAGTTTGCTTATCTCAGCGATTGCTTCTTCATATGTCTTAGCTTTTAAACCAAGTTTTCTCCAGCGACCATTAGCTAATGCTCTTCTAATGCTTGGATAAATATCAACCCGATATATCTCACGCAATATAACTCGATCTCTCCACTTAAAAATAGCTATGGGTTTGATTTCCTTGTTGATTATTTTCTCTGCAACTCTGCTCCAAGAGGCACCTACACGAATTTCGGCAGTTTTAATACCTTTTTTCAGCGCATCCAAGAATTCCTTTTTTACATAGAATACTGGCATTATTAGATCCCATTAATTTAAGACAAGGCCAGATAGTGTAGTAAGATCTAAATAGAACTTATTTTAGTTAGATAAATATCTTACTTTATTCTCTATAATAGAAATTAGTTCGCTTATGATTTCTTTCTCTTCTTCTTTTAGGTTACTGACATTATTATCTTCAATAGCTCTTAAATAACTAGCTATCTTACCGATAGTATAACTACTTAACTTAGCTATCTCATATGCTAATCGCCATATGCGAATATTTTCCTTATTACTGATTAAGTCATTCAAAATGTAGTTAATTTTCTCGTTAAGGAGAATAGAACCATTATTCTCCTCAAGTATTAAACCGTTATTTTTTAGCATCTTTAATATTACATGTAAATCTCGTACCTCTAGTACTTCATCATTCTGTTTAACTTGGACTTCCAATTGTTTATTGAGCAGTCTACATACTATATAGATTAATAAAGAGATAAGTTTTCTATTTAATGGCTTGTTAGCGGACGACGCAGCATGAATAACTATTATGATACGTGATAGAGAGAGTAACTCACTTTTCATTTTCCTAGCCCTAATGCTATAGTTTTATGGTTGGTTCTTTTTAAAAACTATTTAAATAGAAGAATATATCTTAATAATATCCATAGATGTCACGGATAATTGCTGATCACGCAATAGTCAGCGCATAGCTTTATATTTATTTTAAAATCAATTAAATCTCTCAAATACTTTCCGTAACTGTGGAGGTCTACTATTTATGGAGAATGTTATACAAGGCTTAGCAAAACTAGTTAAAAGATTAGGGTTCAGCGAAGGTTACGGAGTAATTTATGCACACTTACTTCTATCTGGGAAACCCCTGACTGTCAAGGAGCTTGCTCAAATAACTGGATACAGCCAAAGCGCTGTAGCAGCTTATCTCATGATATTACATAGAGCTTATCTTGTCGATAGGATGAAAAGAGGGGCTTCATACGCGTATGTAGCGAAGTTAGACTATATAAGCCGCTATAAAGAGAAACTTAGAGAGCTCGTCGAGAACGACCTGGCTCCCTTAATAAATGCGTTCAACAAAACTGTGAACAATGCTAAAGATGAACTACAAAGGAAGCATCTAAAGAAAGTACTTAATGAATTAAGAAAAATTGACGCTTTTATGCGTAGGGTACTTGAAATAGAAGTGTAAATAGTGCTTTAAAAATATGAAAATGGAGCTTCACATGTCGAAGCGTGAAATTTACGAATATATAAAAGCACTAATTAACAAATCTAATTTTCTTAAAAACAAATTAGATAAGATAGGAAATGATATTTATGATCTAAGAGAATATCATCCAGAGAAAGATGATATAGCTGATGATTTTGAAGCTACTGTTGACGCATTGAGAGATAAGATTTTAAAAATAGACGAAGAGATTAATGAAGTCGAGGTTAGGGCAAAAACGTGGTTAGATATCAATAGAGAAGAAGCAGAAAACTTACAGATCTTGTTTGAGAGACTAGAACATTTAGAAGCAAAATTAGAGGATATAGAATCAGAGATATTAGATTTAGAAGACGAGTTAGTAAACTCTTTAGAAGAATAAAAACATATTCATTTATAGAATAATAAATGGAGTGAAAACAAGCCTAATAATGGCTTAAATACCTAGTCTAATTTTATTTTTATGAGCGATGATGAATAAAAAAGATCTGATGGTAATGATGATGGTTCCGAGTTCTGAAGCTTTCTTAGATCATTAAAGAAATAAGTAGATTTTTTTCTTAAATTAATATATTTAGAAACTATACAAAACAAATTACTACTAGTGATGAAAAATGAATTATATTAGAGATCCCGCCGTTGCTGGCCAATTCTATGAGAGCAATAAGAATGACTTAATCAAAAGATTAGAATGGTGTTTTAAGCATCCACTAGGTCCAGGAAGGCTTCCAAAAGAGCGAGGAGAAGGATTTGGATCAATAATAAGCGCACAAGTACCTCATGCGGGTTATATTTATTCTGGTCCCGCAGCGGCGCACGTCTATTATGCTTTAGCTCAGCAGGAAGCTCCTGATACAGTAATTATTCTTGGTCCAAATCATACTGGCTTGGGAATGCCGATTTCACTATACGCAAAGGGATCTTGGAGAACTCCGCTTGGAACATTAGATGTGGATGAAGAGTTGTCCTCTTTGCTATTGCAAAGTGAAATTATTCAGGAAGATTATTTAGCGCACTCTGGCGAACACAGCATAGAAGTACAATTACCTTTTCTTCAGTACATATATGGGTCAGATATAAAGATTGTGCCGATTACAATGATGGATCAGAGGTATGAAACTGCTAAGAAGGTGGCTGAAGCTATAATACATGCAATAAACGACTCAGGTAAAAGAGTAGTAGTGCTGGCTAGCTCTGATATGACTCATTATGAACCTCATAATTCGGCTAGAGAGAAGGATTTAGAGGCATTGCAACTAATTGAAAATCTGGAGATAGAGAGACTTTATAACTATGTAGTGATAGAGAACCTAACTATGTGTGGATATGGGCCAGTTATGGTAGCTATGGCAGTAGCAAGGTATTTCGGTGGTACTGGACTAGTATTAAAGTATTATACATCTGGAGATATAATAGGTGATAAAAGCTGGGTCGTTGGGTATGCATCAGTCATATTTGGTAAAGGGATAATCAAACCTATAAAGAAGAGTAATAAGCTTAAAGAATCGATTATGCCGGTCTAGTAACCATGAAGAGAAAAAACATAAATGTCAAACTTAGAAGAGCCAGAAAAGAAGATCTAAGCCGGATTCAGCGAATAGAGAGTTTGTCTTTTAGGAATCCCTATCCCCCTTACTATACTAAAGCCCTAATAGAGTCTTTATCTGATGTTTCTCTAGTGTCTGAAGTAGAAGGCAGAATCGTAGGCTATATCTTTGCTAGGGTAGAATACGGGAATATAGGACATATAATAACTATTGCTGTTGATCCGGAGTACCGTAGAATGGGGATTGGAGAAAAACTTATGAGAGCAGTACTAAATATCCTCAAGGAACTTGGATGTGTCTCGGTCTACCTGGAAGTTAGGGTATCTAACAAGCCAGCCATAAATCTATATAAAAAGCTAGGATTTGTAGTAAAGAGGAGAGTGCCTAGATACTACAAAGACGGTGAAGACGCTTTTTTGATGGATAGAACGCTTTAAGTATACTCAATTGAAGGAAAATCTCTTCTTGATTCATCACCTTGTTTTTCTTCCTCAGACATAAAATTTTCATCTAACCGGATAATGGAAGATAATGCTAACAATAACCATGTCTTATCCTTTAGAGCCAAGGAGTGTATTCTTGAGCTCAATAATAGGTAATGAATAGGTACCGATTCTCTGTCTTTTCCTTCACGTAATGGACGATTGATTATTTCTACGCTTACGTTCATTATACTACTTAATGAATTTAGTATCTTTTTTATATCCTCTTTAGAATCTATCGGTATTCTACGTGATATTGTCAAGAAAAGAGCTCTATCAGATAATTCTGGATGCTCTTGAATAGTGATTAAAATTGGTGGGAAATGCAAGTATCGTGGTGGGAGAATAATATATCTTTTTTCACTATGCTTCAATACATACTTATAATAATTATCCCTAAAAATAGTTTTCAGCACGTTTTCAATTATTCGACTAGTATCTGAGATACTTGGTAGAGAGCCAATTGAGGAGTTATCCAAGATCATACGCCTCTAAATAGCTAATAATTAAATCTTAAATTAACACAAAATAAGTATTATCTTCAAAAATTAAAAAAATCCTAAACCCAAAATATTTGAGTATCCTAAAGTCTCCACAGTCTCAAATGAATCTATGATGAGTAAACAGTTAACTGAACCTATGATGACTGGAGCCCTCGCTGACACGCTACGCGGCGGCAGTAGCGATGAGGTAACGGCATTTGTGGAAGAAACAGCGATGACCTATACTTCCGCCGCCGATACCGCGTAGCGGTAAGAAAAATAATAATATTTTACAGTAATTTTAATATAACATCAATTTAAATCTTTTTTCAAACGTAAGGAACTTTCGCATTTTCTTTTAGAGATGATCTATGATGAATATAACTAACGAGCTCTTTCAGGAATTTTTCAGAGATAACATAGAAGCTGTAAAGAAGAGATTGAGTATGATATTAAAGAGAAAGAAGGATGATCCATGGTTATGGTTTCTGAAAGCATTAATAGAGATGAGGCAAGGTCTCTATAATGAAGCATTAAGTGCTATAGAGAAATCTATTAGTCTTAGGAAAGAGTTTTATGAGGCATGGGTTATGAAAGGAATAATCTTACGTGGATTAAAACTATATGAAGAGGCTATTGTTTCGTTCAATGAAGCGGTAAAAATAAGGATGAATGAAGATAATTACTTAGATTACGAAGTGGAAATAGAGAAAGCTAAAACCTATATTGCAATGGGTGATAAAAGCAAGACAAAGCAGATAATTAATAAAATACTAGAAATAAATCCCGAAGATGATGATATAAAATCTTTATTAAAAGAAATCGGATAGATGGTCTGTTAAATATTAACTTAAACAAAACTTTAATAGCTTTGAAGAGATGAAAGAATTAAATACATCTCATTTCGATTAGTGTATAGTTGCTTCAAACACATAATTTGTTTAATAGTATCAATTAGCACATGGAAGTGAAAAAGAGACCATACCTAAGTCGGGTGTATGAAATGGCTATTAGAACTAAAACAACTAATGTTTATTTATATGCTCTAATAAAGGAGTTACGTAAAGTATCCAGAGAGAATAATGCGAAAATTTGGAAAACTGTAGCAAAACTACTTGAGCGACCTAAAAGAAACCGTGTAGTAGTAAATTTATATAAAATAAACAGGCTAACAAAATCAAATGATGTGGCCGTAATTCCTGGCAAAGTTTTAGGAATTGGAGAAATAGATCATCCAGTTAAAGTAGCAGCATTAGCTTTTTCTGAGAGAGCAAAAAATAAAATAACTAACGCGGGCGGGGAAGTAAAGCGAATAGAAGATTTAATAAGAGAGAATCCTCAGGGGTCTGGCA
>Ga0190308_1000483_pt1 | contig 12698 bp, 12 predicted proteins | sample 48700756_MG_FD_165050 | JGI IMG/M metagenome (GOLD analysis project Ga0190308, IMG submission 165050) | Hydrothermal vent sediment bacterial communities from Southern Trench, Guaymas Basin, Mexico - 4870-07-5-6_MG | ecosystem: Environmental > Aquatic > Marine > Hydrothermal vents > Sediment ...
CCCCACATCTATCTTTAAATATTTTGAACTTCTCAACCTAATATTCCAGCTACCGACTACGTCTCTATCCGCAATCAAACCGCATTCACATTTTAACAGCCTCCGCCCATTCAGGCTTAATTTTAATTTTCTCCCACATATCGGGCAGATGCTTGAGGTTTTGTGGGGATTGACGTAAATAACTTCAATACCATTCAGCTTAGCCTTATATTCTAATATTTGTTGGAATTTTCTAAAGCTCCACCTATGCAACCTTCCGTTTAATTCTTTCGAGTAATTTATCTTCTTTCTAATTTCTTTGAGGTTTTCTAAGGCTATTGCTGAATTCGTTTTCAGTGCAATTTTAACTATTTCGTTAGCAATCTTATGATAAATGTCCAGAACTCTGTTTCTTTCCCTATCACGGTATTTTGCTAAAAGCTTAGCTTTAACTCTTCTGCACCTTATCTTACTCTGGATTTTTCTTCTTTTTAAGAAGTAAGCCGTTCTAATTATTCGTTCTTTTGTTTCAAACATTATAAAACCATGACTAGATGCAGTTGTAACGTTGTTCTCGTTTACATCAACTCCTATGACTTCTCTATAATCTCTAATCTTAACACTCTTCGAGAATACCCCGTTTAGGTAAATTTTGTCATCCCTCTTAACCAACCAAGCTTGTCCAATCTTCCAATCCCTAAACTTCCCGTGATATTTTCTATATAAGAGCTTGAATTTAGCTCCTCCATTAGGTGTAGAGATTTTAACAGTCCAGTTCTCTAAATCAAGCTTAAACAAGTGATCATCGAGCATGATTACATCTTTCTTAAACATGGGTTTATCAGATTTTATTTTACCCTTTCTTTTAAGCTTTCTGAATGATTTATAAATAGAACAAGCCATTTGACAGGCTGTGTAAATGTAATGGGATGGTAACTTAGAATATCTCTGCCTTAACTCGTGATATTTCTCTGCTTTTAATCCTTTGAACGATGTGATTCCTTTAGAATGAGCATAATCAAGTAGCTCGTTAACTATTCTCTTATACATTTCAAACAAGCTTTCATCTACTTCTCCGTTAAGTTTAAACCTTGTTGTTAGTTTAACGATCTCTAATCGCTTGCTTGACACTTTCTACCACCTTCTTCTTTTTATTTGACTGTACTCCGTATAATCGATCAGCAAATGAAGTTATGATGGCAATTAAATCTTCAATTAACTCCCGCTGTAAATCTTTAGACTCTTCTCCAAAGACTACTTCAATCCTAACTCTATGTGAATTAAAGAACTCTTCTAAATACTTGAACCCAAATCTCGTAAGTCTATCCTTGTAGCTAATCACTACAACATTAACTTTTCCGTTTACAACATATTCAAACAGCTTTTTCAAACCTCTTCGCTCTTCATTTAATCCAGAGGCTACATCTGTTAGAATATCAACAACATTATATCCTTTAGCTGAGCAATACTCTTTAAGATATTCAACTTGCCTCTCTAAATCACTCTTCTGGTCTGACGATGAAACTCTCGCATAGATAACCGCTGTATTAGCGACCTTGTCTTTAAGCATCCTCTTCACCTCATCCTCTGGAATCCTATACTCCCTACCAATTCTTACAACCTTAATCTTACCTTGTTTAATCTATCTAATTACCGTAACCCTATTTACTCCAAACATCTCCGCAACTTTCCCAGTCCTATATAACTTCATTGTTACTTTATTAAAAAAGCAACAAAAGTATTTAAATGTTACGAATGCAACATTATACGTTTCTGCCTATTATTAGTCGGCCCAGGTACAATCACGACATTGATCCTGCTCGTTACAAAATATAATATCCTGGAAGTATTATCAGGGTCACTTCTAGTTGTTTTAACTACATATCTAATTTTATACTATGCAGATAGGGTATTAGGATATTTAGGTAGAGGCTTTATAAGGACACTGGCTCGTATAATGGCTGTTATTGTAGCTTCAATAGCGGTCGAGATGATTCACTCAGCGATGGTCGAATGGTACTTAGATTTAATTAGATGATGTTTCAAATATAACATTTTAATTATATTTAATACATTTCTACTTATATGAGGCGTAAGTATGGTAATATTTCTAATGCAGTCAAGAGCGTCGTACGTAAATATCCCTATATAATCCCCTGTCTATCCATGGGGATTATAAATTACTCGAAACTAGCTAGTCAGATCAAGGGTGATGTAGATACTTTACTTGATGTAGATGTGAATATAGACTCTATAAAAATGTCGTTAATAAGGTATTCTAGAGAGTTGGAGACATACTATAATCTCAGGGATAGTATCAATGTATTATCTGGAAGTAGTCTACAGTTAATTAGTGATGTAGTACTAGTTACCGTCGAGTTAAGTACGCTATTAAGTGTATTCGATAAGATCCTGAGTATATTAAGTGGAAGGCGATTTATACAGATTACACAGGGCAGGAATACGGCTACGCTTGTGATGGAGTATAATGTTTATGAGGACTTGATGGATGAATTTAAGGATGTTATATCAATCATGGATAATAAGGCAGCCATATTAATTGTGAGTCCTGAGGATATAATATATACCCCGGGAGTCATCTATCTGATATCATGCTTATTATATGTTAATAAAATCAATATTACGCAGATTATAAGTAGCTATATCGATACAATCATTATTGTGGATAGGGCCTACGGATCTAAAGCATGTGAGGTTATAGATGAATTTATTAAATGGTATAGAGGCGGTTCCAATGGAGATAGAACCATTTTATGAGGGATTGATATTTAAATGGGATGATGGGAAGGCTTATCATCTCGATATAAGCGAAGATTATATATCGAGCTATGTATTAACCGCTGGGTCACCTTCGAGAATTAAATTAGTCTCGGAGTTTCTGGAAGAGCCTAAGGTATATGAAGCTCCTAGAGGCTTTACGATCGTGAAGGGATATTATAGAGAGATCCTTGTTTCAGGATTCTCAAGTGGTATAGGACCGTCTAGTATGGCTATAACATTATCCGAGTATCTTGAGATGCTACTTAGTAAGTCTAACTTAGGATATGTCATTAGAATAGGTACGGCAGGGCCTATACAAGACTATATTGACCGCTGGTCTATTGTAATAGCTGATTCCGTAGTTAGAGACGAATCTACTTCAGCTAGGGTGATATACCCAGAGTATCCCGCTAAAATGGATCCAATAATATATTTATCGTTATTAGATTCAGCGTATTCGCATGGATATACTCTAGACAAGAATTTATTTATAGGCGCAGTCCAGTCTAAGGATGATCTATATTATTATGAGGGCTTTCACAATAGTCCGTTAGAGTCTAGTAACAGGAGCCGATTCCAAGCTTTGAAGGAGATGGGTGTATTAGCGACTGAGATGGAGGCTAGTATCCTACCTATCCTAAGAGATTATTTCAAGTATAGATATAGAAAGATGGGTAGAAGCATCGGATTATACGTCGGGGCTATCCTACTTATTCTTAAGGGAAGGTTTGATAAAGAGGAGTTACTCGGGCATGAGGAGATTCTAGTTAAGATATCACTGAACGCGTTGTATACTATAGACCAGTTTATTAAGGGTAGGAAAAGTTTAGATAATATATTAAGATGGGTTAGTAGCGGCTATTAATTCATATTCAACGATATATAATCTTAATATAATGATTGTATATTAATTAACTAACTGTCTATAAGTCGGTGTGTCAGATGTACGCTGTTGAAGTAAAGGATTTAGTAAAGTATTACGGGAGCTTCATGGCGTTAAAGGACATTACATTCTATGTGGATGAGGGGGATATATACGGTTTAATCGGCCCGAATGGAGCCGGAAAATCTACTACATTAAGGATCTTAGCTACTCTACTCAAGCCTTCATCAGGTGTAGCTAGGATATTTGGATATGATGTTGATAAGGATGCCGACCGTGTTAGAAGGATAATAAGTTATCTCCCTGAGGAGGCGGGGGGATATAAGTACTTAACTGGATTCGAGTACCTATCTATGAATGCTAAAATGTATGATCCCGAGAATTTTAGGGAGTATGTTGAATATGGTATTGAGATCTCTGGATTAGGGGATAGAATATATGATAGGATCGGAAGTTATAGTAAGGGTATGATTAGAAGGCTACTCTTGGCTAGAGCATTGATGATGAAGCCGAGATTAGCTATACTAGATGAGCCTACAGCTGGTATGGATGTCGTATATGCTACGGTTATAAGGGATATTATTAAGAATGTATCTAGGGAGGGTGTTACAATATTATTATCGAGTCATAATATGCTTGAAGTACATTATCTATGTAATAAAATTTCTCTAATTAACGAGGGTAGGATAGTGGCGTCAGGTTCTCCATCTGAGATTATAGACTCTGTTAATGCATCAAACCTTGAAGAGGCCTTTGTGAGGTTGATTAGGGGATGATGAAGGGAGTTAAAGATATATTGATTAAGGAGGTTAAGGAGACATTTAGAAATCCCAGATACCTTATATTTACGATTCTATTTCCTCTCCTGATATACCCGATTATGGGTTATATGTTCGGATTCTCCTTCTCAACCGCCCAGGAAACTATATCAAAGGGTACTGTATTAGTGGTCGATCTAGATAAAAGTAGCTTCAGTAACCTACTTATAGACTATTTAGGGAAGAGTGGTTTAAACGTCGTCGAATCGGATCTGAATTCATTGAATGATACAGAATATTTAATCGCTATAATAATTCCTAAGGGCTTCTCTGAATCGATATTAAACGGCTCTCAGCCAGTATTGAAGTCTAGAGTGAATATAGGTAGTATATCATTCATGACTATGAGTATAGTATCGATTCCACAGTCTATACTAGAGGGGTTTAAGAAGTATATAGGTAGTGAGATATTAATTGAAAATAATATTGACCCTCGCATAATCTATGATCCATTTAGAATCGATACTCTAGTCTATGTTAGGGAATGGGGTAGACTAGTTCCTCAGCCACAGTTATCCATGTATATTATGAACATATATATATGGCCGTGGATACTATTTGGCCTAATAATAAGTATACTCCAAATCTCAACAGTATTCCTAAGTGAGGAGAAGGAGCAGAAGACTCTAGAAATATTATTGACTCTACCGATTGATAGGAAGGCTATTATACTAGGTAAGATCTTGGGGAGTAGTATAGTAGCTATATCTGCGACGGCCTCATATATCGTCGGTTTCGTATTATATATTGTATTAGGCTCGACATTCTTTAGTATGGTTGGTGGATTCACCGAGATCCTAAATATCCCACTACATGCTATAATACTCATGTCTATACTCTTCTTCCTCGAGCTCTTATTTACAGCTAGCTTAGGTCTAGGTATAGCCGTATTCGCTCAGGATACTAAGGCTGCAGAAAGTCTTGCAGGCTCCTTTGCAATGCCTCTAATGCTTCTTATACTAGCTGGCTCAATGCTTGATTTAGAGAGTCTACCGCTTATAGTTAAGTACATATATTATGCTATACCATATTCGTATATGATTAAAGCCTTTGAACATATGTTACTAAACGATTACAGCTACTTTATATTCGGCTCCGTCATAACTATCATATGGCTTATTATAATGCTATTCATAGTATCTAAAATATTCTCGAGTGAGAAGCTCTTGACTATGAGGGTTAGACTCTGGAAGAGGAGGAGGGGAGTTAAGGAGTAGCTATGAATGGAGTCAAGTTCATCAACGAGTTTATAAGGGCTTTTATAGAAAATTACCCTAGGTTTAGAGTTAGTAGATGGGTATATGGGGATAAATATCTGGCGATTGAGAATGAGAATTATGGGTTAGGATTTACACATCTCGACTCTATAGTTAAGATGGTCTGGAGAGACCCGGATAATATATTAGATAGGCTTGACGAGATCGATCCAAATGATTTAACATACTTGATCCAGCATCCCAATCCAGCGTATAAGTATGTAGGACATGCATATATCAATTCAATAGTAAATAGTAGAGACTTAATTGAACTTGATATTGGGGATCCTCTAGATAAGATACCGTCTAATGGAGGTACCGCCATCGTAGTAGGTTTCATGGCTCCTATAGTTAGGAAATTAAAGGAACTGAGGTATAGAGTCTATGCTATAGAAGCATCGCTAGATACCATACCGGGTGATATAAGGTATAGAGATGAAATATATCCATGGTGGTCTTACGAAGATCTAGTTATAGATGCAGATATTTTAGTGTTATCGGGATCTACAATATCAAATAATACAATCGGTTATCTACTTGATAAGGCTAGACACGTGCCTATGAAGATGATTCTAGGCCCGAGCACCACCCTCTTAATAAAATTATTCAAGAAGTATAGAGTGAGGTTTCTAGGTTCTTCAATATCGCTGGATAATGATAAAGTATTTAAAATAGTTAAGGAGGGATACGGCTATCATACCCTTAAGAATATGGGTTTAATAAAGAGCATAACGATCGATCTATCACTTCTATGATTTGATTTAAATATTTATCTAAATTTTATTAAGGTATTTACCTAATTATTAATGATATGAGCGTGTTAAATTCTAGAATACCGAAGTTTTATAAGAAGTCTATTGAGGAGAGGCTTAATATCGTTAAGGAGTATACAGGGCTGAGTAGTGAGGAATGTAATCTTCTCCTTAAGTTCGGTAATCTAGATTTTAAGATAGCCGATGCTATGATCGAGAATGTAATTGGTGGTATGTCATATCCATTCGCTATTGCTGTAAACTTTAAGATTAATTACAAGGATTATCTTGTGCCTATGGTCATCGAAGAATCTTCTGTAGTCGCTGCAGCTAGTAATGCAGCCAAAGTTATGAGGAGGGATGGAGGTATACATTCTCATGCAACCGACTCGATTATGATAGGGCAGATTCAATTGGTTAATGTTAGGAATCCATTCTACGCTAAGCATTTAATTCTCGAGTATAGGGAGGAGCTTCTTAAGATTGCTAATGAGCAGGACCCTATCCTAGTTAATTTAGGGGGTGGAGCTAAAGATATTGAGGTCAGGGTAGTTGATAGTAGGATTGGCCCTATGGTTATCACTCATTTAATAGTTGATGTTAAGGATGCTATGGGTGCAAATGCAGTTAATACCATGGTTGAGGCTCTAGGACCTGTTATAGAGGATTTGACTAGGGGTAAGGTCTATCTAAGGATAATATCTAATCTAGCTGATAAGAGGCTCGTAAGGTCGTATGTAAAGGTTTATAAGGAGGATATAGGTGGTGAGGAGGTTGTAGATGGTGTAGTAGCTGCATCAGCATTTGCAGAGGCCGATCCATACAGAGCTGCTACACATAATAAGGGTATTATGAATGGTGTCATAGCCGTTGCATTGGCGACTGGGCAGGATCATAGGGCTTTAGAGGCTGGTGCACATGCTTATGCAGCTAGGTCCGGTAGGTATACAAGTTTATCTAGATGGGAGAAGGATGGTGACGGTAATTTAATAGGTACGTTGGAGATGCCTATGGCCGTCGGGATTATTGGAGGGGCTGTTAAAGTACATCCTATAGCTAAGGTAGCATTGAAGATATTAGGTGTAAAGACGGCTAAGGAACTTGCTGAGATTATGGGTGCAATTGGATTAGCACAGAATTTCGCCGCTTTACGCGCTCTCGCGACTGAAGGCATTCAAAAGGGTCATATGAAGCTGCATGCCAGGAATATAGCTATAATGGCTGGAGCGGAGGGAGAGTTAATTGATATAATTGCTAATCGGATGATTGAAGAAGGTAGAATAAGGTTTGATAGAGCTAAGGAATTGCTTGAAGAATACACTGAATCAAGGGATTTAAGTATATAGTCTCCTTCTTTATCGTAACATCCTTATTTATCTTTTAATACTTTAGTTAACTGGTTATATTGTTGGAGTGTCTAATAATAGTTCTAATAGGGTTATTGTAAAGAGGCTAGGTTATATAGATATAATTGGAGTATCTATCATTATTATCATATTAACTATATTCTTCTATATCCTCTATAGAATTCTATCGAGTCTATATTCATTTAGATATGCCGTATCTAACCCAGTAATATTCTTCATTTTATTCATTATCATAATGGTGATCCATGAGCTAATACATATTTATGTAATGAAATTATATGGAGTAGAGATACTGGATATCAAATTAGTTAAATACCGTGGTTTTCCCATAGCCCTCAATATAATTTATGATATAATGAGTATAAAGCAGTATGTAGCTTCGGCTCTCTCACCTCAGGTAATTAGTATCGCACTATCTATGCCAATACTGTGTAATAGCCATATAATTAATTTAGATCCTGTGTATATAGGGCCCATATGGTTATTCAGCTTCATATTATTTATGTTCCATATATATGTATCGTCAGGAGACTTCTATGGAATACTTTATATTCTTATTAAGGTAGGTTCAATGAAAGGATGGATTAAAAGTATTATAGAGGATGGGAGGCTAATCGGATTCGAGATCCACGCTTAATAAGGTATTCTCCTAAATTAATTTATTAAATATCGTGATATAGAGTATATGATTACGATGAAGTTAAGCCTATTCCTGAAATACAATGAATATGTATGTAGGTTGAAGGATCTTGTTAGAACGGGTTGGGTCAGATCTAACGTAAGTGGTGGAGAGACTGTAGCCGAGCACATGTATCATACTGCATTAAATACCATAATAATCAAGGAGGTTACTGAAGATATCGATGTAGATTGGAGTAAGATTCTAGTTATGTCGCTAGTCCACGATTTATCTGAATCCATTTTAGGTGATATCCCCACATATGAAAAGACGCGTGAAGATAGGGAGAGGGAGAAGGAGGTTTTGAGAGATATGCTTATGGAGTTAGGATATCCATCTGAGTGGGCTGATGAGATAGTTGAGCTTTCATCTAAAGAGGGTATTATAGTTAAGATTTTAGACTTGATATCGACTGTTTATCAGGGTATTAAATATATTGAAAAGGGATACTGCTCAGATTATCTAGTTGATATAGTGTCAAATTCAATATCTGAATTAGATAAGCTGATTGGGGAGTTGGAGTCCTATCAATTAACTAATTTAATCAGTTTTTTAAGGGGGTATGTGGTCGGGTATATTAGGAGATGTAAATAGAGTTTAATATGGTGAGTCAGGTGAATGTTATGGTTAAGCGTCTCATAATGTGGATCTTAGCGATCTCTTCTGCATTTATACTTGGGATATATTTTAGATTACAGTGTACTTAAGTTTATATTTCCTATATATGTTAAGATACTGGGTGTTATCGAATTATAATATCTTTTAGAATGCTTCAAGTCTCTGGGAGGACGCTTAAGAGATATGGCATGGCTGATGAATGGGGGTTGGACAACTAAATTGGTTAAAACCGGGATATACTCATGTATTAGGCACCTCCATCATTTTGGTATAGGGCATATTCACCTCATCCCTAACCCTAGTTATAGGGGATATTAACACGTTTATAATATCCTCGGTAGTTATATGGATTTTAATTATATGGTTTTTAAAGAGTGTTGAGGAGCCTGAATTACTCGAGAAGTTCGGTGACGAGTATATTAAGTATAGAGGTGAGGTGCCGATGATAGTACCTAGATTAAAATGTCTGTTGAAAGAGATTTATAGAGGGGTTAAATAAATATCTACTTCTCTCTCCAATATGCTACTTTAATACTCAAGCCTATAAACAGAATACTCCAGATTAATACTAATAATCCGAGTATCCATATGCTAAAGCTGGTTTCCGAAATATTATATAATTGCCTTAGTAACTCTGGTATAGGTGTTGAAGGTAGTATTAGCGTGTATATTCTGTATTCAGGTGGAATTAAATCCATTGGATAATATACTGGTGCTAGGAATCCTAGTACAAGGACTAGTATATTACTTAATCCATTAACAGTAGTTGGATTGTTGGTCAATGTACCTATTAAATATCCTAGGAAGGAGAATCCTATCCCACCTATCAATAATATAATTAATGTTATAAGTAGCGACATCACACTTGATATTACCTGTAAGTAATATAGTATAACTAGTGATAATGCTAATGACGGGATCATTATAACATACGTAGATACTGTAACTCCTGCCACATACTCCCAGCTCTTCATCGGTGATGATACCAGGAAATCCTGTAGTCTAAAGTATATTCTATTATAGACATAGTCTTGGGATGTAAAGATGCCTGATAGTACAGCGGAATTAACTAATACGCCTATTAAACCATGTATAGCACCAGCGTCTCTAAGGAATATCGCCATGAATATCATTGGAAGGAATATATATCCTACTATTGTAATCATCTGCATAGGCTGTTTAACCATAGGAATTATACTATAGTGTGCATATGCCAGGATCCGCCTTAAACTACTCCTCATACATTTCACCAACCAGACTAATAAATACATCCTCTAAGTCAGGTGGTTTAATCGTTACACGATATCCATATCTCAATGCATCTCTTACGGCATCAATCAACTCCTCCTCATTAGAGACATTTATAATCCACCTTCCATCGACATTCCTTGGACTCCAGTTACCTAGCCTCTCACCTACATCATCTCCAAATACATGTATCTTAATTCCATTCCTAACTATAGATAATAACTCCTCTATAGTCCCCTCAGCGACGATCCTTCCAGAATCAATTATAGTAACCCTATCGGAGATTTCCTCAGCCTCATCCATATAATGTGTGGTTAAAATAATGGTTTTACCAAGGTCCCGAATCTCTCTAATGAAGTCCCATATCCTCCTTCTTCCAAGCGGATCCACACCTATGGTAGGCTCATCAAGAATCAGTAACTCTGCATCAGTTACCAGCGCCCTCGCAAGTAAGGTTCTCTGCCTCAATCCACCACTTAACTGTATACACAATTTATTTCTATGCTCCCAGAGCTCAAGCCTCTTTAAGACTTCTTCAACTCTCTTTCTAGCTTCAACTCTACCGTATCCACAAATCCTTGCAGCGAGGTATACCTCATGCCATGGTGTAGTGAAGTTATATGTCTTACCCTCCTGGGGTACTACAGCTACCTTAGATCTAACTCTATCCGCATCTTTAACGACGTCATAGCCATATACGTATGCCTCCCCGGATGTAGGTATTAATTGAGTGGCTATTATCCTTATAAACGTTGTTTTACCAGCACCATTCCTCCCCAATAGAGTATGTATCACACCCTCTCTAATCCTTATATCAACACCTTTTAAAGCCTTCACATCATTTGAATATACTTTGGTTAATCCCCGCGTCTCCACCACGTAATTAACCATACTATTCCCTCCTAACCTCAATTACAGACGCTCCACCATCCAACTCATCAATAACCTCCATCCTACACTCCGACTCATCATATCCTATGTCTTTATAGACTCCCCTAACATTTAATCCATTTATTCTAATTATTGAGTACCCGCCTACTATCTTCTCTCTAGACGCCTTAACCTTACAATTACTGGGTATTGTAACGTGATATCTAGCCGCGCCTCCAAATAACTTATTAACGATTTTAGACTCGCCGCCCTCTATCTTCCTTAGATTTATTATATATTTGATTGCTCCTCCATCTACATTTGAATATACCTCAACCGGTTTTTCAGATATTATCTTAAAATCACCAGATCCTCCGGAAATAGCGGTATTCAACTTAGGTATATTCGTGAGATCGGCCTTAATAGCGCCTCCCGATATATCCACATCTAATGAATTAATATTCCTGGGGATTTCAATCTCAATATATCCGTTCATGAGATATAGTCTTGCAGAATCTCCAGATACCTTAAAATCATATTCAGGCTCTTTTAAACCCGTTTTCCAAACCTTTATATATCCCTTGTCTGAGGATTTAACTAGTATAGCTCCACCATTTAACTCTATATTGAATCTAGATATATCACTTAGATTTAACTCCCCTTCATGAATCAATTCTCTTCGTCTCTTTTTACCCATTCCAACGTCAAATACCCAATTTAAGTTCAGGCTTGATAATGCATTTACGATGCTGCTTATGATTGTTGATAGAAACGGGATTCCAGGCACTTTACTCCTATGTTTAGATATATCGCCTTCATAGACGGATATATTAAATACGTCGTCGGATACCGCTACAACAGAGGGATAGAGTTCTTTAGGTATTTTCACGTTTAGACAGTCTGTAATGCTTTCAACCGTATCCTCAAATAGCTCTGTAGGCATCGGATGTATATTGAGGTTTATTATATCGGTAAATGATACTTTAACCCCGTCTCTCCTAAATTTCTCCGCCATCTCCCTAGTATAATCAAAATTAAGTTTATCATCGATTAAAAGGGTTTTAGCCTTCGTTTTCTCATGGATAGTCTTTATCTCCCCCCTCTCAAGTTCCTTAATTAAATTATATGCTTTAATACCTACTTCATTAAGAGTGTATTCGCCTAAGTCATCACGCTTCAGCATTTTATTCATCTTCTTAATATGGAATCCCAATGTCCCAGAATCCTTTATATCAAGTCTCTTCATGAGCTTTGTATATGATATAGGCCCCTCTTCACCGATGATTTTTATAATCTTTCTCCTTAACTCATTACTAATTACTGAAAGAATATAATCTAATTCCTCATTCACCGTATCTACCGTCTTAGAATTAAATAGATTTTACAAGGATATATTTTTTGTCGAGAAGACTCGACAATCATATCAATCATAGTCCAAGCATTATAA
>Ga0190308_1000485_pt1 | contig 12672 bp, 19 predicted proteins | sample 48700756_MG_FD_165050 | JGI IMG/M metagenome (GOLD analysis project Ga0190308, IMG submission 165050) | Hydrothermal vent sediment bacterial communities from Southern Trench, Guaymas Basin, Mexico - 4870-07-5-6_MG | ecosystem: Environmental > Aquatic > Marine > Hydrothermal vents > Sediment ...
CGTACGGTTGTGGCTACTAGAGAAGACAAAAGATTACGTAACAATACGAATCGAGAGGCTACTGGAAAACCATGACGCAACATACATTAACAAAACTCATAAAAAAGGTGAACAAAACACATAGAGGCCTAGGACCATTGATAGCCATGAACTTAATAGCCGCCAAGGCGCATAAGGCAATCTTAAATATTGCTCCAGCCGGATGCGGAAAAAGCGTATCAACAAATACAATCGCATACCTACTCAAAGACCGAGCAAAACAATACTTGTCAATCACACTAGCCGGACTAATACGTGTAGCAGACGAGCTTTCCGAGTTCGGAGGCGCCGTCATCATAGACGATTTAGGCGCAGAAAAATCAGAATGGAGCCGCACAGCCACACTAGAAGTGTTAGCGCACCTCACATACTCGCATCATGTCGATAAAATAACACAGACAAGCAGAATACAAATAAGCGGATTTTACGGCTCAGCACACGTAAACATCCAGCCAATAATGATGAACAGCCTAGTACAGGCTCCAAGCTGGGTGGCCGTAGTCAGAGACAAAATAATCAGATACTATCACCTGATACGACCAGCAAAGCCAAAGAAGTCAATACCAAGCGTAGAAATCGACTTCTCAATACCAATATCAGAAGTAGCGCCGCCAAAACACAAAGGACGCTTATGGTACCAACTCATAATGATAGGATTAGTACAATGGTCATACGCACGATGCCTAGAACACATACCAGATTTATTAAGAGCATGCGCTGCGTTAGACGGAAGAAACCAAGTGAACCTTTCAGACTACAGACTATTAGTTAAGCTAATGAAACCAATGCAACTGGAAAGATACATACTGACAAGCTACAGCCTGGAAGGAGCCAGAACATTCCAAAACGACCTGTATTGTCTATTAGTCGAACTGGCAAGTTTTGGCGAGCCAACATTAGATACGATAGCAGAAGACTACAAAGTACATCCAGAAACAGTTAGGCGCATAGCAAAATCGTATCCAGAATGGATATGGATAAAACAAAATTCACCGACCAGACTATGCCCAACGGAATGGACACAAAAAGTATTCAAAATATGCGGAGTAAACCAAAGATGGTGAAAAAGAATGGACAAGCCAGTATGTGAAGTAATATTCAAAACAGAAGCATACGGAGACTGCCAATTATGCGGCGAAACCGACATAAAAGTCTACGTGTTAGTTATACTAAACGAAAGGTCATATGTGATATGCAGAAATTGCGCAGAAAAACTTTCAGAATGGCTAAATATACCAATAAAAGGCACAGGAGAGAGCGAATAGATGCCGGAGACACTTGAAATGTTCCTACGCAATTTGCAGTTAGCGCGCGGAGTCGAACACATGGCAATACTGCGACACCTAAGAGAATATATAGATGCAACACCAATAGAAGACATAATAAGACAAATAAACGAAATAAAAGACAAGATGCTCTTAAAATACTTAATCGAAGCAAAACCCATAAAGCCCATCCTAGAGGCTACTTTACGCAGATATGATGAATTAACGGAAAAAGAATTAAAAGGAGGTGAATAAAATGAAAGACCTAATATGCCCATACTGCAAAGGATTAATGGAACATAAATCAACCAGCTGGGAAATAACAAGAAGAACAAAAGATGAATGCGAAATAACAGCAGACGTAACATACGTATGTGAAGATTGCGGAGGAACATTCAGAATAAGAATCATAAAGGAGGTGAAATTATGAAAGTAAAAATATTTTACGGACATCCAGAAAACGTAGAAAAACAATTCAATGAATGGGCAAAAGGTAAAGCATTAAGCCGAAATGTAATAATCCACACATCAGCATACCCAACAGGCCAAGCAGGCATATACGATGCCGTAATGATTGCAGTATACTATCCAGAAGGCAGCCAATTCGACGAAGGTGAAAACGCATGAAAAAAGTAAAATTATGTCCATTAAGAAAAATAAACGGCAAAACATTCGACCACTGCTACAAAGAAAAATGCGCATGGTACAACGAAATAGACGGAGAATGTGCGCTAACGCAAATATCCTATGAATTACGAAAACTACGAGCAGAAATAATGATTTTAGAGGAGAAACTTAAAAAATGATGCTAAGATTCAGAATAGGAAGATGGAGATTTTCACTAAACGTAGTGCACGTAACAGACGTTGCAGGCGTAAACAGTATCTTACCCGACGGAAAACACATATTGATGTGGGACTTCGACGGCGTAAAACCACAACAAGTCATAGAATCACTACTAGAAATTCAACGAAGATACAAACTTCCAACCATATATATTCTATACACAGGCAAAAAAGGACACTACATGGCATACTGCTTTAAACGATGCGAATGGCAAAAAGCCATAGAAATAATAGCCGCAACAAAATACGTCGACATGACATATTTCAGATTCGGCGTATGGCGCAAAAAATTCACACTACGAATAACACCAAAAGACGGCAGAAAAATACGCCTATTCACAAAACTACCCTCGCCATATCCAGAAGACGCAACAATAGACGAACTCGATTCATTCGTAAAATACGAAACAATATCAGACGTATACGAAAATAAAGCAAAGCCGAGGGAAATAAACATTGGCGCTAGATGAAAGATACGAAGACTTCCTAAACAGATTAGACTTACCAATCGAAGCATGGGAAGACAAAGAACGCCTAAGAGAAGAACTAAGAACACAACTAGGCTACGAGCCATCAACACGCCAAATAGAAAGCCTATGGGAAACAATAGAAGAGTTAAGGCGAGAACGCTGGGACGAACCATGGCTACGAGAACATGGAATCCGCAGAATACCCATACATTATCCTTGGGGAACAGAAACACGCTACGCAATACAGGGCCTAAGAGGACTATTCGGCAGAGAATTCGTAGAACGCCTAAGAGAAGAAGAGGGCTGGTAACGCGAGCCTGCCCATATCAGCCAAATGTTATATGCCAAAGAAAACGATGCTACGCTAACTGTCCATACCGAATCAAACAAATACGAAAACACACAAAATACACACTACCAATCTGTACACTAGAACATCCATGCAAATATAAAGGACAAGACAAAAAAACAAAACTACCAATATGCAAATTCTACGACAAAAACACAGGCAAACTACTACCATGCAACAACCAACTAATCATATCAAAAGCATGGATAAGCAGACACAAGCCAGACATAGAAACCTTACGTAAATTATGGTGGAAATACAAAAAAGCAGGAGTAATATAAGCTAGGCTGTAGGTACCGACAACAAAGTTGTCGGAGGTCTGCCAAGCTTGATTCTTGACGCTACTGCTGGCAACCGAACAATGTACGAAACAAAGGACGCCAACTGTATAGTGTACATAGATATACAAAAGAAGCTAGCACGAAAGCCAACAATATTCGCCGACTGCACAAAAACACCATTCAAACCTAAAATTTTCCATACTATTTTTTTCGACCCGCCTCATTCATACGCCGAAACAACAACATGGTACACAATACCAGACAGCGAAACATTCCAAAAAGTATGGCCAGGCTACGGAAAAATACCAAGATACTACGGCCTAGAAAGATACAAAAACAGAAGCCAACTAATCAAATTCATATATAATGCACAAAAAGAATTTTTACGAATCTTACGAGATGATGGCCTGCTATGGCTAAAATGGAACGACTTCAAAATACCATTAGACAACATATTAGGCATATTCAAAAATTGGCGCATACTACTAAAGCTATACGTAAACGACCCAACACATACGGCAGGAAAAGGTCAAACCTACTGGGTATGCATGTGCAAAAAAGAAGGGTATCAAACCGAATTGCTATCGTTCCAATCCTAGCTTACCAATGATAGTCCGCATCTTATTTTCGACAAGCGTCAGTTTATTAGCGACTTCAGCGATTTCTTCCTCTGGCGCCCCAGTTTTTCTTAATCTATCGAGTTCTTCTTTTAGTCTGCGCTGCTCCTGCTCAAGAATAATCAATTCATCTGGAATCTCCTTAGCCGGTAATCCTCTAGCCTTTTTCTGGAGTTCGATTATCTTACGCATCTCCCAGTAGCCCTCAGGGTCTCCAGCCTCAACAACTTTATAGATGGCGAGCAGATACCATGCCTCCCATTCGTCGTATCCTAAGTCCATCAGTAAGTATACTGCCTGTTGCGGCGTAATCACACCAGACTTAACGCCCTTAATAATTTCGCTCTTAGTCAAATCCCGCTCTTTTCTTAATCGCTCTGGCTGTTCCGCCTTGATAAAGTTCATAGCCATCTCAGTTAGGCGCGGCTCTGGAATACCCAATTCTCTCAGTCCCTGAATTAATTGTTGTTTGTTTATCCAGCCGTTGCGATATAATGTCCTAAGCTTCGGCACCTCATATTTTAGATACACAAGCCTAGCCAACAAATCGGCATCTTCCGGACTGTAACCAGCCTCAAGATACCAAGCCCGAACATCATCCAAACCGCGAAGACCAAACTCATACGCATCAATAATATCCGATTCTGCTAGTTTCCTAACTTTCGGCTTTTCCTCCTTCCTAGCCCACTCTTCTTTTGCCAACTGTATTAGTTTGTTGGCATCTGATTCTGTATATCCCAGTGCTAACAGACCAGACTTCCACTCTGCCTCTGTTATGATACCGTAAAACGCCAAATCCTCTAGGCGAGACTCGCTTAATCGCTTAGGCTCAGGCTTACGCTCTTCTTTCCTTTTCCTAGATTGCTCAAGATACGCCTCGACAGCCTTATCTGGGTAACCTAATTCTCTCAATGCTTCTCTGAACTGCTCTTCAGTCCAAACATCATGCTCGTATAACCATTGAGCCGTAGACCGTGTAATAGTTGGCGGCTCATTAGGCACACTCTTCGACGCCCGTTTCTTATACAGCTCCGCCCTTTCCAACCAAAGCGGAATCTTATCCTTCGAAGTCTTCAATTCCCTAAGTTTATTTTCGAACTCCTCAAGCGTAATCTCGCCTCTAGCATAAGCATACATATATTCACGTCGTAAAGCCTCTCTTTCAGCTTCTGAACGATAGGCAACCATAGCTTCGGCTGCTTTCTTAGCATCCTCAGGCGATAAGCCCGCAGCCTTCCTATACCATTCAATATCTTCTTTTGTGTATACGCCGACATCGTAGCCATATCCCAACTCTCGTATGGTTGGTAAATCATACATTACTTTATCATCCGTTAGAACCTTCCTATCGTCTGGATGAATATCCGCATACTTCAAAAACTGCTCCAACTCATCCTTGGTCTTATAGTATCCACGATAAAACGCTCTCCACGCTTGCTCAACGCCCATTCTACGATAATGCGCAACCCAGTAGCGTCTACTCCACGTTTCACTAAAGCCTTGCTTTTTCATCCATTTGATAAATTCCGGCGGAGTCTCAGGCGCCACTCTCTCGTACACTTCAGGCGTGAAAGCTTCACGGACACACATCGTTATCAAGTCTGAAGCCGGCGGAATCCTTTTCGCAAGCTCAAAGATGGCATTAGCCGCCTCCTCGCTGTATCCGCTCCAACGCATCCACTTCTTCACTCTATCCTCAGTCAGGTATCCGCGCCAATAAAGCTCAAGAATGTCACTTACTCCTAGCCATCTCTGCTGCGATTGAGCCCAAGCCCACGCCCAGTCATCGGATAAGCCCCACTCCTCAAACGATTTTACAAGCTTTTCGTCGTCTATCCAGCCGTGCGCCCAAAACTCGGCTATACGGTACGGCTCAGGAATCTCCGACATGTAACGCTTAAGCCAGTACCTCCGCAAGTACGGGTACAGACCATACTGGAACTGACTATAATACGTCTGATATGCAATGCTCATCGCAGCCTGCACGTACGGAAGCCTCCAAATCTCATCTATGCTGTCGCCGATGCTTCCGAAAGGAATCAAGCTTGCGAGAGTAACCAAACCCAGCAGCTCGCCGCCTCCAGTATTGAATTGTCCAGCAACGTCAAGCGCATGCCGCGTTACCTTGTCGGGCGTACGCTCATTCGTAGCAACCTTGCTCAAGTCAAGACTCTCATACGCATAAGTGGCTAAAGCGGGTCCCGCGCCAAACCATCCAGCCTTAGCCAAAGTTTCCAGCACAGTCTTTAAGGTGTCGCTTATTTCTCTAAGTAAATCGCCATTATTCATCACTGCCCTCGCCATCGCCTCCGATACGCCCTTGCCTATCACGCCTGCAACTGGACTCCAAAAGCCATGTATTGGATCGACAAGGAAGTCGAGAAAGCCCGGCGGGTCTGCCTCTTCTATCTTCTTTTCTGTTTTCTTTTTAGCCATCCCAACTCCTCCAATACAACTTTATCCGGCCAGGCCGGACTGTAAACTTGCTTAAGCGCTATCCGTTTAAGTTTACTTTCTCTTTTTTCGCTCATAGTACTCATCTGCCATCTTATCCAATATTGCCATTATAACGTTCCATATAGGCGTAAGGTCAATGTAGAGGTCTGGAACCAGCACGATGTCTATTGGCGGAACTCGTATGCCAACGCCGAAAAGCGACATATCAAGCAGCATCCCGGTCGGAATCTTTATTCCTGGAATCTTAAGCTTCGTATCCTCAATACTCATGATTGGTTGCACCCCCTACTACTGCCAAGCGGAACATACCGCCACCCTCATTCGACCTCCTCTGCTTCTTTCTTTTCTTCTGTTTTCGGCTTTTTGCCCGCCGCCTCCAGCCACAAGTTCACTATCTGCTCCAGTAGATTAGCCATCTTCTCCAATACTTCCGCCTGCTTAGTCAATACATCTGAAATTTTCTTAAGGTAACTTTCACGTGTCAAACGTTACACCTCTAAGCTGGGCTGTAAACCGACGAGCCGAAGGCTCGTCAACCAACCGTCAAGTGTAAATAAAAAATGGGGGAATTTAAGATTTCTTCTTCGACGGTTGTTCAGGTGGCTTCACGCCTAGAAACGTCATCAGAAACAGCACGACGTTTAGTATGGCGCCGACAACATACATGTAGTAGTCTAGTTCTGTGGGCATTTCTCCGCTTTGAAGCTTCGTGTACATCGGTGTCAGTAGCGAGTTTAGGAATATCAGTATGCAGAATATCGCTATCTTCGCCGGCTTCGGATCTTTATTAAAGCACAGCTTCGCCATTTCGCATCGCCTATGCAGACTTTACGGTTTCATACAGTATTTTAAAGGCTCCAACGAAGCCCAACGTTCCGAGGCTTACGAGGAAGTACGTCAAGGCTTCCTCAAACATTTCTTCACCTCCGCACGCTTATTTTATGCGCCGGGCTGGGCGTATAATCCCAGCCCTCTAGCGCATTTATACATATATCCATACTAAACCATCTCCATATATTCGCTTTATAACTGGCACAGCCGCCTTAAGTTCTATATCAATTTCATCTAGATAAGACTGTACCATGGGGTTGTCAGTCGGATAGAAGGCGTAAGTGTAGGCGGTTGTTCTGGGAGGATCTTCTATAATGTCGCGGTATGTAATCACTCGCTGCGTGAACGTGCAAGGATTAATCTTGGCAACTTCCGTCAAGCTTCCAGCAGACTCGTATATGCCTACCCATCGGTCTTGGCTGTACGCCGGATAGCTTTCCGCATATTGCCATGAGCCGCCACAGTACACGCCTACCCAATACGTTACGGCGAATGTTTCATTATTGCCAAACGTGATTTCGGATGGGACATCAACGCTTATATCCATAGCTAAAAATCCGCTGCCACTGTTTCGCTGATCATAAATGTTGTAGCCGTTCGATATTATTTCTGTCATGTCTCCAGTAGATAAATTGATCTTCCAGTATCTCGCCCCATGTCTAGATGGTATATCGTATTCTGAGCAGCTTCTGCTAATGTAGCGTCCAGCAGGCGGCTTCTCGAAGAAGTTTCTTAGTTCTCTATGTGTGACTGGTTCGGAATAGTAGTCATAGAACGGATATAATGTCATGGTAGCCATGCCGAAACATCTCCAAACCTAAACTTCCGTTACGCATATCCATCCTTTAACGTTGGCTGCATCGCTAACATATATTTCGACTGTTTCGTCTGTATCGCCTGTGGGCGCCGTACAGCCTACCAGATTCATGGCTGTTGCTCCTTTGGCTGGCAATCCTGCTATTACGTTTCCGCTTGTTGAAAATCTAAGTTCACACACTACGTCGCTATCACAGTAGAAGTTCCATGCTATTACTTTAGCTTTTTTACCGCTTGAAGGCGTATATATGGTTGTTGAGCCTGATCCAGTTGCGGATACGCTGAAGGACGTGTAGACGCCTTCCCTGTTTATTGTTCGGTCTTTTTCCGCTTGGTACACTTGTACTTGTGGATAGGATGCTGCGTCTACGCTGTCTATTATTACGTTTCCGCTGTTTGCTGATGGCGCCTCAAATTGCACTGCGTACACTACTTTGTCTGTGGCGTATTCTTTTGCGTATATGTTCCATCCTGTCCCTAATGTTTCGCTTCTGGTTAGTTCTGTTCCGTCTGTGCAGAATATCTTTACGGTTACGGTATCATCACTCACAGTTGATTTAGCAGCGAATATTATATAGAATTTATGGCACGGCACCGGCTTTATGTATTGACCTAACGCTGCGCCTGGCGCTAGGCTTACTGCATAGTCTCCTATAAGCGCATCTGTCGTTATGTTTACGTTTCCGCCTGGAAACCATGGCTCGAGTGTTCCTGATTCGAATCCGCCGTTACGTATCAGCCCAAGCGGCATATCGCCGATGAACAATATTCGCTTTATCTTGTCTATCGTATTTATTGTATCTACTGTATTTATTGTGTCTAGTGTGCCTAGATTATTTATTGTTTCTATTGTATTTATTAGTTTTACTCGGTCTATTACTACGTTATCTGTGTTCTGCGGATTAATCTTCTGTATTGTTCCAATTGTATTTAATGTATCCAATGTGCCTAGGTTCGTTACGGTGTCTATTTGCTGGATTTTTTCGATTAGGTCTATTACTGTATTGTATTCTGTAGTGTCTATTGTTTTCGGATTTATTTTCTGTATCGTTCCAACAGTATTGATTGTGTCTAGCGTACCTAGATTTGTTACGTTGTCTATTTTTGCTATGCGGTCTATTACCGCGTTTTCTGTTTCCGTCGGGTTTATTTTCTGTATCGTTCCGACAGTATTGATTGTGTCCAGTGTGCCTAGATTTGTTACATTGTCTATTTGCTGGATTGTCTTGATTAGGTCGATTACCGTATTGTATTCGGTTGTATCGATTGTTTGCGGGTTTATTTTCGTTATCTCATTTATCGTGTTTATTTTTTTGATTAGGTCTATTACTGTATTGTATTCTGTACTGTTAATTGTCTGCGGATTAATCTTCTGTATTGTACCAACCGTATTTAATGTATCCAATGTGCCTAGGTTCGTTACGGTGTCTATTTGCTGGATTGTTTTGATTAGGTTTACTGTGTTTATTGTGTCTATGAGTTCGATGTATTTGCCTTTTAGCCAGAAGTCTGGCCATCCCTCACTCATTTACTCTTCAACTCCGAATACCTCTTTAAGTAAGCTTAGGATTTCCTTTAATAAGGTTGTTGGTCGTGCATATTCGAGTTCTTCCGTACGGAACCATAAATATACGGTGTGGTCGTATGCGGTATCTTCGTTGTAGCCTTCTATTGTTAATGTTAGTTTGTGTTCGGGCATTTTCCAGTTTAAAGGCACAAAATCACGAATGTTATCGCCAGTATCCCACGCATCTTCATTGGCTGGATGTAATTGGTAAATTCCATGCAATATGCGATAATGTGCTAGTCCAGCCCAGCCGGGCGGAATCAAACGATAAAATCCAACTAGGATGTCGCCTTCTATTTCGACCTGCGTAGAAACAGGGGAGGATATAGGAGTGTTCTTTGGAATAGTTAATGTTGCGAAGTAGTCAGCCATTATTTAGGCCACCTTAAACTTCAGCCTCCCAGTAGAAGTCTATATCCACCGTTGGGGCCGTAGCCACCACTATATCGAAGCTTGTTGAGCCAATGTTTGCAACCCAGTAGCGGTCGCCGGGGTCGCTTATTGGGGTAACTAAAACCTTTGATGGCGTAGTAACTAAGCCGTGTGAAACTGTTACGCTTGTGCTTCCGGCTGCTATGGTTGCTGTTCCGCTGTTTACTGTTCCTCCGCCTTTATGGCATATGATTATAGGAGCATTGTGTAAGCTACCTGTTATGTTTAGATTTGCAGAATCATACATGTAGATTATTCCGCTTACCAGTTCATTAGTTACTGTTAGCTTTGGGTCGTAGATATATTCTGCCAAATAGAACTCGGGATTTCTCAATGTTCTAAACGCATATTCGTACGCTCTATTATGTATATTGTACAGCCTTACGCCTTTTATCCTTGGATTTAAAGCGGCAACATTGTATGTATCATTAAATTTGTTTAAATCTATTATTGGCGCAGTATCATCCGCATCAACATCACAATCAATCAAACTAAGTGCTCGGATTGTTATGCTTGCTCCGTTTGGAGTATCAGAAGTTATAATTCTATCTTCAAAACGGCAACCGTAAACCCATAATCCCCTAACTACTGTAGATGTATTTACGGGTTGGAGCAAATGAAAAGCGTATGCTGTTTTAGGTCCACTACCGAAATAACATCCAATAAAAGCATGGTTGCCTCCACCTTCTATGCCTATTCTATCAGATGGAGATGTACCACCATAAAATTCACATCCAAAAAATCTATTCTGTAGTGTACTTCGTGAACCAGATGCAATAGTTTTGAATGGACTTTCCAGTCCATCAATATTGCTTGTTGTGAGTTTAACTGCATATTTGCCGTAAATATGAAATTTGCAGTCTATGAAATTATTCACTTCACTTGCATAATTATAAATTCCGGCTGAAGTTACGCCACCGTTCAAATCTTCAAATGCACATGAAATGAATGCATGGTCTCCCGCACTTGCTCCGCTTGAATCTCTTGCTAAGAGAAATATTGTTGTTGGCGTATATCCGCTTTCAACTCTAAACTGCAAATTTTCAAATATTAAATGTCTTGCATTAGTCAAGTCAAAAGCTGGCGCATTATCTACTTTTATGCTAATTTTAGTTCCATATTCCCTTGCTTTTCCTACTATTTTCAAACCTACTGTATCGGCAAGGTCGATTGTTGAGGTTATTTCAATGTCATCTTTAATGAAGATTAACCCCTTAGCTATGCCCCGAGCATTATTTCCTGTTAGGCTGTGGTCGATGCTTCCTCTTAACGCATCAGTTACATTTTGTAATGTTGTTGTTGCGTTTTCGTCTTCATATTCTATGTGTCCATATACTCCGTTCTTTGCGTATGTTTTGTTTCCTTTCTTAAAAATAATGTATGAGGTTGTTGATGGTGGCTGTTCTATTGGCATGTGATAGTGTATTAAATCGTATGAGTCGTATAGGTCTGTTCTGGGAACGTATCGTCTGAGTTCGTCTGGTATTGGCATGCTAGGCAGGTCTCCGTGAATGTACATTCACGGTATCTACAGCCAAGCTCACTGTACCTCTTTGTATCTTATTACGTAGAATATTTTTGCGTCTGTTGATAATCCGCTCCATGAAATCTGTATTGATTCGTTTGTTCCGCCTGTGAAGTGTACTGGCGATAATGTTACCATCGTATGCACCGAGCAGTACAGCTTAGCCAGTAGCGTGCCTGACGTTGAGAATTTCGCCTCTATCGTTCCGCTTGTTGAGTCTGTGTATAGGAACACTGCCCTCGTGTCTAGTTTGTATCCGCTTGTTGGTGTGAGTACTGTTACGGGTGATGTTGCTGTTGCAGTGTCGATTTCTCCGCTTATGCTGCTTTCAGTTGCTAATGTGTCTACATCACGTACAAAATGTTTGTGTATGCTCATATCTTCATCACTCCTTTTCTATTGTTATTATTGTTACGTTTATTTCCCCTTTCGTCGGCGCAGTACCGGCAGTAGCGGTTACATAAATGTATGGCAGCCACCCTGTTGTTTCGGGCGTTAATGTATAGCTTGTTGATGTGCCGGCTGATACTGTGAAGGCTGATACTAATTCGACGCTTCCCATCGTTGTCTTTTCTTTATTTCCTCTTATCGTTATGGTTAGGTCTTGGTCATGCCCATTTTCTATGTATACTGTTACTGCCTGTAGATGTGGCCATTCGCCTACTCCGCTTTCATGTGTAACTGTATCTCTTATTTCGTAGCCTAAAAAAAGATGTTGATAGGATACGCTCATTTTGCTAGCCCAGCCTATGGCGTCCAGCACTCGAAGACTACGTAGAACGATATGGCGGAGCCTTCGTTGTTTGTTACTATGAAGTTCACTAGTTCATTAGCTTTTACTTCGATGTCGAGCTGAGGAGTAACGTTTCTTTGCATACCTAGGACTACGCATGGCACGACTGAGAGCGTGTAGACATCTTCTTTAACCTTTAAGTAAAATTCTGACTTGTACAGGTCTGAGCCAGCTTTATTGACTATGTATATTCGTTTTATGATTATGTCTTCGTCGGGATACCACGTTTCCGAATAGGTTGAGCCATCAGCCAAGCTGTCTTTTTCGAATGTTTTAAAGTATTTGAATGGCAAGGTTGGCTAGCACCTCCGCGCCTAGAGTAGCTCTACGACTGTGCCGATTGTCACGGTTGCGGTTAGGCTTGTGTCTGTGGCTGGCGATTTGC
>Ga0190308_1000487_pt1 | contig 12658 bp, 14 predicted proteins | sample 48700756_MG_FD_165050 | JGI IMG/M metagenome (GOLD analysis project Ga0190308, IMG submission 165050) | Hydrothermal vent sediment bacterial communities from Southern Trench, Guaymas Basin, Mexico - 4870-07-5-6_MG | ecosystem: Environmental > Aquatic > Marine > Hydrothermal vents > Sediment ...
GGGTTGTGATACAGAAGGTAAATGGACTAAGGCGGCTTCAAGAGTATTGCAGCAGTACGACGATTACGCTGATGAATTGGCAGGAAAGGAAGAGGTAAGGCTAACAGGGAGCGTAGAGAATCCTACAATAAGTTAAATCCTTGGCTCGCCCGCTGATTTCGGCGGGCTTTTGTTTTTTTCTTTTTTAAAATTTTTCAAAAAATTCTATTCCGAAAGGTTCTTTTTTCGGATTTTTTGCATCTAAGAATTTAAAGCCTTCCTTGGTTTTTATGGCAATTAGGGGAAAGGCTCCCGCCCTTTCTGCATTTTTTACCAGATTTTCAATCTGCTCCTTTTTAAGGGAAATTCTGCCCGAAAAATTCTTGCATTCAAAGAAAAAGATATTTCCCTTTTTCATTGCAATAACATCCGGTAAGGGTTTGGTTCTTCCCCCCGACCTCGGAGTTCTCAATGCTAAAAAACCTAAGCTTTGAAGTATGGAAACAAGCTCCCTTTCGGCTCTCGCACCCTTCTGATATTTCAGCTTTATCATTCTACTTAAAAACCTCTATATTTACCTTGCCGGCCCAATCCCCGAATATGCTGCTAACATAATTTAAACCTGAAGCTATGTTGGAGCCGAAACCAGTAACTATCAGAAGGAAGACTATCAGGCACAGAAGCAGGATTACTATCGCCTTGGTGGAGAGCGTGACAGCCATAATAATAGAAAAACTTATTTGTTTTAAATATCGAGCGGTGCTATTTTTCCAGTAATTCTACAAGAAATCTCGGAATTTCTTCTTCATTTAAAATGAGAACATCTTTAGGATATTTTCTGTGGGGTTTTTTGGTTTTTACTTCTATTTTTAATTTTCCGGCAATGCAATCTATCTCGTAAGAGTTTTTGTAGTAGTAAATCTCCCCGAATTTTCTGAACAAATGCTCCTGCATAACCCATTCCAGCAAAACCTCTTTGCCCAAAGGTATCTCGTACAATCTCGCATAAATGCGGGCTACCCAAGGGTCTCTTATGAAAATTTTCTTTTCTTTTTTGAATAAAATGTTTTTGTTTTCTTTCAAAAATGCAACTTTGAGAATGAATAAATCCTCTAAAAGACCCAAATATTCTCTAACTATAACATGGTTCAGCTCGACATCTTTTCCCAAAGAGGAATAGGAGCATGCGGAAGAACCCTTTCTGAGAACCGAATAAATAACTAATCTCGCTATTCTGTAATCCCTTTCTATCTTTGAAATCTCCCTATCTATACTTTTAACAAAATCCTCAGGAAAGGTTTTATCCCTGTTTATACTTCTCGGAAAGCCTCCCACTTCAAAATACTTCTCCAATGCTTTCTCTAATTCTATTCCTCTAGCATTCCCGTACATCACTCTAACAAATTCCGGAAAGGATAGAGGCAGCACGGTTATCTCTCTCCCCTTCCCTTTTCTTCCAGGGAAAGATTCCGAATATTTTTTAAGTTTTATTGAAGATGAGCCAGAGATTATTAAAACAGAATTTTTCAGCAACCCGGTATCTATAAAACCTTTAATCGGCTTCCACCAATATTCTAAAGAGGTTACCTCATCAAGTATGATGAATTTTTTATCGTATATTTTTTTCAGAATTCTGTGCATATCTTTGGTTGTATTCAGGAAGTCGCAATTTATATAGACAATATCTCTTGGATTTTCTCCTTTTTCAATAATTTCTTTTATCAGGAACTTTATTCCGGTAGTTTTTCCAACCTGCCTTGGTCCGATAACAAAATTCAAACTAAAGGGTTTTAGAGATATCTCCTTTATCCATTCCGGAACCCATTTAATTTCATTGGATTTCCAGCTCTGAATATTTACATCTTCCTCTTCCCATTTATCGTAGAACCACCAGGGATTTAGGTCTTCCAGCATATTGAAAATTCACTTTCAAAAATATATAAATAGGTTGAAAGTTGATTTTCAAAGAGATATTTTATCCTTGGGAGCACTGGCAATATTTTCCAAATACTTCCTCAAAACCTTGGGAATTTCGAAGCTTTTTTCATCGATCTGATAGTTTTCTATAATTGCGCAAATAGCCCTTTGGGTTGCTATAGCTGTCGAGTTTAAAGTATGGACGAATCCCTTTGAAGGCAAGCCTGGCTTTTCGGCATACCTTATGTTCAATCTATAGCTCTGCCAATCCGTGCAATTAGAACAGGAAACTAATTCTCTAAATCTTCCCTGGTTGGGAAACCAGCCTTCCAAATCGTACTTTTTGCTTGCAACAGCACCCAAATCTCCGGAGCAAATATTGACAATCCGGTAGGGTATTCCCAATCCTTTGAAAAGAGCTTCTGCATTGTTTATTAATTTTTCATGCCATTCCCCGCTTTCCTCGGGCAAACAGAAAACAAACTGCTCGACCTTGTGAAATTGATGAACCCTAAATATACCCTTGGTATCCTTTCCGTGAGCTCCAGCTTCCTTTCTAAAGCATGGAGAAACTCCGGCATAAAGTAAAGGCAGCCTTTTTTCTTCCAAAACTTCGTTCATGTGCATAGCCGCTATTGCATGCTCCGAGGTTGCAATTAAATATAAATCCTCTCCCTCAACCTTATAAATATCGTCTTCAAAGTCGGTTACAGAAGTTACCTTTTCGTAAGCCTTCTTTTTCATTAAATAGGGAGGGCAGACTATTTTAAAACCTTTACCAGCCAGAAATTCTAAGGCATATTGTATTAAAGCAAAATCCAACCAAACCAATTGGTTTAAAAGATAGTAAAATCTTGCTCCGGAAACCTTTGCAGCCCTTTGAATATCGGCTAAGTTATTTATCTCAACAAAGTCTGCATGTCCCAAAGGCCTTTTTTCTATAAGTTGGTATTCCATCCTCCTTAAGCTCTGCTGTATGAATTTTTCCTCATCCTCCCTAACAACCTTTGCCTTCCCGAAAAATCTTATCGGCAAATTTTCAGACTCATCCTTGCCAGGAGGTACTTCAGGGTTTAAAATATTCGGAAAAGAGAGCAAAACCTTCTCCCTTTCTTCTTTTAGTTTCTTCAATTCCTCCTCCTCAATTTTTAACCTCTGGGAAATTTCCTTTGCCTTCCTTACCAGTTCTTCCCTTTCCTCCTTCTCAGCTTTTCCAATTTTCTCGGAAAGTTTGTTTCTTTCCCTCCTCAATTCCTCAACCTCCTTCAGCTTCCTCCTCCATTTTTTGTCTAGCTCAACAGCTTTGTCAACCAGCTCCTCAGGCTCTCCCCTTTTCCTCTGGGATTCTCTCAAAAGCTCGGGATTTTCCCTTATTGCTTTTAAAATGCTCCACATAAAGTTTATTTATAAATACCAAAATTTAAGTTATGAAAGGAATATCTCCGATATTTGCAAGCGTTCTCCTGATTTCTCTAAGTTTATTTTTGGCCGTGCTGGTGGGGGTATGGGCAAAAGGATTTACGGAAAAACAGCTAAGCTATGCGAGCCAGAAAATAAATTGCCTTGGCGCAGAAATAGAAAAGGTTGCATTTGATTATGATAATAATTCAAAAACAGGTTATATAAAAATAAAGAATTGGGGAATCAACCTCAGCGGATTTGTAGTTTATGCGGTAGATTCTAAAAAAAATAAGGAAGAAATTCTGAAGATGAACTCAAAAATAAATAACGGAGAGACAAAGACAATCTATTTCGATCTTTCAGGGGTTGAAAATGCTACCGGAATAGAAATTGTTGCTTTGCCATGTATGGACACAAGAATATTCCTTCCTTTAAAATAAAAAAATTTTGCCTAAGGGAAAATAATGGAGAAGAAGATAGATTTTTTTAAGGTGGTGGATTATCCCCTAATGACCGAAAAGGCAGTGAATATGATAGAGAAGGAAAATAAATTGGTCTTTGTGCTGAAAAAAAGGGATTTTACAAAAAAGGATGTTAAGCGGGTTGTAGAGGAGGAATTTAAGGTAAAGGTTGAGAAAGTGAATACCCTGATTGATAGGAAGGGAAAGAAAAGGGCGATAGTAAAATTAAAAAAAGAATTCTCTGCCCAGGATATAGCTACAAAATTGGGAATTATTTAGTTCGGGCCAGCAACCATTTCCATAAAGGAATAAACCTTATTTTCTTTCCGTTGAATATTTCTTCGCTTTCATAATCCCAGGTAATGCAGAGCAGATTTTTGCATCCAAGCAGTTCAGACGCTTTCACCAGGTTTAAAATTTCCCTCTTTTCTATTTCATCCTTCCCGCTTGCATAGGTAACCTGAATTAACTGTTCAATCTTTAAATCTTTCTTAATAACAAAATCTATCTCCCTACCATGAGCATCCTTGAAATAAAATATGTTCCTGTTTTCCTTCAGCCCTCTTATTTTTAATTCCAGGAAAACAAGATTTTCTATCAGCTTGCTTATGTCCTCGGTGATTCTCGTTGAAATAGTATTTATTAAACCCAAATCTACGCAATAGACCTTTTTCGGCCCTTTTAAAAATTCTTTTGTCTTAAAGGAAAATCTTTCCAAAGAAAAAATCAGGTAGGCTTCCTCTATGTATTTAATATATTTCTCTACCGTGAGCGTGCTCCTGAAATCTAAAAGCTTTCTCAATTTTGTAGCTGTATATTCCCTTGCATGGATGGAAATTAAATATCTCGCAAGGTCTTCTATCTTTGTCGGATATTTTACCCTCCATCTTCTAACAATATCAGTATAGATTATTGATTCAAAAAGCGTTCTGAGATAGCTTTCATCTAAATCCTTAAGCACATACTCGGGAAAACCTCCGAGTTTCAAGTACTCTCTCAACAACTTCTTCAGCTCGCCCTCTTTTTCCCTGCTATACTCCAGCTCCTTTAGATCGAAATTCTTAGATGCTAAAAATTCCCTAAAATTGAACGGATAGTTTTCGAATTTTAAATATCTTCCGGTTAGGTGCGTTGCAAGTTCCCTGCTTAAAAGGTTGGCATTCGAGCCGGTGATAACCAAATTGTAACCTCTTCTCTGCAAACTGTTTACCCAAAGCTCCCATCTGTCAACATTTTGGATTTCATCGAAAAGCAAAAATTTAACATTGCCGTAAACTTCTTTTACTGACGATAAAATATTGTCGAGTTTTTCCTCCACTAGCTCTCTTTCATCAAAGTTTACATAACCGAAGTTTTTAGGTCTGAGGAGGAGAAGGGCTAGGGTAGACTTTCCGCTCCTTCTAACCCCCGCAATTACCTTAATTAGGTCGGTATTCAAATTTTTCTGGATTGCTCCCAGATTTTCCCTTTCAATTATCCTTTGCCTTAGCTTTTCCTCTATTTCCCTCTTCTGCCTCCCGATTATATACGCAAGATCATCCATAATTATAACTAGAGTGAACAATATTTAAAGTTTTTGTTCAGTAGAATTAAACCTTTTTTATAAAGCCGGCCTTTGGCTCATAGATAATCCCCTCCTTCTTAAGCCTGAATAAAAGATTCTCAGCATCTTTCAAACCTTCTTCCTCAGCCCTCCTCATAATTTCGTCAACCGGCACTTCCTTTCCTATCTCCTTTTCCAACTCATCAATTATATCCAAAAGGATTCTTATTTTTGATCTTTGGGAAGCCGCCATCGCGGATTCCGCCCTATCTATGTCTATTTTCTTTGATTCCGGATCAAAACCGAGTTGCATTAGGGAGTACTTCATTATTTTTATCGCCCTTTCGGCATCTTCTTCAGTTACCCTATCCCTCAACCTTATTTTGGCAGAGGCTTGGGCAAGTCTGATGAGAGCTTCGAACTGTCTAAAGGTAATCGGAACTACAGAATCCTCTTCCGAATAGGCGCTCCTCTGTTTTAAAAAGAAATCCTTAAACATTCTCCATGCAGCTTCAGAAATCTCAACACTGGTTATATTCTGCTTTGCATAGGCTATATACTTTCTTAATAAAGGAGTGGGTATTTCGGGCTTTGCATATTCCTTATCGGTCCTCGATTTAAAAACGTGATCTACCATAGCCTCGTCCCTTTCCAAATTCGGCACATCCTTCATTACAAATTTTAAATCAAATCTGGAGAGAATGGTCGGAGGAACAGAAATCTGATCCGCTATCGGTCTGTACAAATCAAATCTTCCCAGCTTTGGATTGGCTCCCGCAAGAATGGAAGTATGGGCGGGTAAAGTTGCTATAATGGATGCCTTGGCAATGGAAACGGAGTTGTGCAAAATCGCTCCTTTTCCGAAAAAGGCTTCTGAAGGCTCAACCCTTATATCGTACACCCATTCCCTATCATACCTTTCTTCCCTTATTTCCTTTATTTCAATCCAATTATAGCTTACCAATAACTCCAAATTTTTTACCAACTCTTCTATTTTTCTCAGCTTTTCTTCTATTTTTTTGTTTATAATCTTTGCTATTTTCCTGAGTTTTTCCCTCCTGTTTTCCTTTGCATGAAGAATCCAGTAAGAAATTGTTTGGTGGCATTTGTTCAATTCTTCCGCTATTTCTCTGTTGGTTATCCCTAAAAGCTTTTTCAATTTTCTCAAATCCCTTTCCTTCCTGCAATTTTCTATATACTTTTTCAACTCTCTCAAAAACTTGCAAACAGTTGCCTCTGAAATGTTTTTGTTTTTTCCGGAAAATTCAAATCCCAAAAAGGTCCTCTCACCCTTTCCCAAAATTCTGCAGATTTCCTTTATAATCTCCCTTCCGTAAGGAAGAGAGTGTATCTTGGACTTTTTGGCATTTTTGAGATAATCTTCCACCCTCTCCTTATACTTTAAATCGAATCCGATCAGCTCATAATATTTTTCAATTTCTTCTTTTCTTTCTATGACCAACCTAAAGCAATTTCTATCCCTCCTTATTTTTGAGAAAATGCCGAATTTCATCAAAAGCAAATCCTGCAAATCCTCTGCAAGCTCTCTTTCGCCGAAAGAAAAAATTATTCTTGCAACATTTTTTGAATGGTAGAAATGGCCGTCTCCATTAAACAAAGCCCTTACCAAATGCCTTACATATTTTTTATCCAGATTATAAACAAAAGAGGGAAGCCTTCTTTTGAATATTTCCGGAGAATTCTTTTCCAGAAATCTGATAACCTCCTTTTTTATCATCCGGACATTTTTTGTATTGGTATCCTTCCTCTTCTGAATATAAAATTTATCAACCCTAAATGCCTTTTTTGCACAATTTATGTAATCCTTTATAATACCCTCATCGGAATTTGAGAATACAATTTCAGAAGGTTTTCCTCTGTTGTACCCCAAACAGCCTTCAGCCAAATAATAACCGATAAACTTTAGAAGGTTTGGATCAGCCTTTTTCTTCCATGAATCAAAGAAAGGCTGCTTCGGAGAAGGTAATAAATCGCCTTTTTTTAGATTTTCTGCCCTGATCACCGAAAGATTTTTATTTTTCAGAACAAAAAAAGGGTGATCCTTAGAGACCTCCAACTCCCTCCCGTTGGAAAGGAAAATCCTGAAAATCCTTTTCTCAGCTTTATGCCTGCTCACATTTTTTATATTTTTCTCAAAAACCCTACCTTTAAAATCGGTTGTAAATATTCGAAATTTCTCGCCCGTTCTTTCCAATTCCAAAATCTCGCAATCTATTCCCTTTTTTACCTTATCTTTGTATTTCTCCATAAGACCATCGATAAAAGCCCCGATCTTTTCCCTTTTTCCGTTTGCAAACAGAATTTCAAAGTTATAGGCATAAGAGCCCTGTTCCATCGCCTCATGGAGTGCAACCATATCTTCCTTGCTAACTTTATCAAATTCGTCTATTGCTAATAAACCTTGATTGCACAATACTAAAGCTCCGGCCTCCAAAACCCATCCCCCCGTAAATTCATCCTTTCTTACAGTAGAAACCAACCCGGCACCGGTAACTCCCTTCCCCGAAACATATTTTGATTTTAAAGCCAGGTTTGAGATCAATTTTAAAAGTTGGGACTTGCCCGTTGAAGGGTCTCCAACCAACAGAATATGGATTAAATCCCTTATTTTCGTACCGTCAGGCATCTCAAAAGGTGTGCCTCCGAAAAGCTGCAGCAAAAGTCCTTCCTTAATCTCATTATATCCGTAAATGCTTGGAGCAATAGAGGCTACCAGCTTTTTAAACAAATCCCTATCTTTCGCCAACTCCTCGATCAAAGTTTCCTCATCTTTGGAAATTTTTATTTCCTCAAATGTTTCCTCTGTAGGTTCAACATGATTTGCTTCTAAGTAAAAATCCGATTGGGTGGCTTCCCTTCCATGGACCTTTTTGGGAAGCTCCTTTAATATTCCAGAAACAATAATTCTGTTTCCAGGGTCGGTTCTCCTTTGCATTATCGGAGTTGTTAGCTCTTCCTTCAAAAATGTTTTTACTTCTCCTGGCTTCTCTCCAGAAGCTATTTCGAAAGGTTCCTCAAGAAGCAGCCATCTGGAATCAAACATCTTTTTCTCCTGCAAAATGAAGCCTGAGCGCCTTCCGCATTTAGGGCATATTTCCGGGTTTCTTATGGTTGACCCTGCCTGCTCTACCTCAATCAACTCGTTACAGTCTGGACACATAAATATTGCCTTGTATGTTCTGGGCTTTACCTCGCTGGCAACCTTAACTATTCCCTCAACGCATATAAATTTATTCAAATGCTTTGCCCTCAGATTTCTTATTCTTACCTTTGCAGAATCCGGCAAATTTTTAAAATGGATGGGGGCATTTTCTATTTCCGGAATATCTATCTCTTTTAAGGCCTCTTTAAAAAGGGGTATTGTTTCTTCTGGCTCAACCAGCAATCTCTCCGCTATCTCCGGAAGTTCAAGCTCTAAAGTCCTGAAATCAATTTCAATAGGCTCTTCCCCCCCAGATTTTTTTAATTCTTCATAGCAGTATTCCCTTAAAAAAGAAACAATCTCATCCATAAATTTAAATTTTTGGTAAATATTTTATGGGCAGCAAATGTATAAGTGTAATATGCAAAAACTGCGGATTTCCGAATCGAATACCGATAAATAAATTTTACGACGGTTATGAAGGTCCTTTTCTATGCGAGAGATGCAAGAGGGAATTAGAAATTGAAAATATATTGGATGACGAATAAAATTATGTTGCGTTTAGCCAAAAGTGAAAATGGTCTGAATGAAAGTTTTGCCTTCGGGATAGTGTACCTAAAAATTTTAAATAGTGCCGGGATACCTTTGCATAAGAGTTTGAAGTCTGTAGCAAAAGAAGATTACGGTATTTTTTCTAAGGAGATGAAAAAGGTGATTGCAAATGTAAATGTTATGGGAAAGGATATTGCCAGCGCCATAATGGATGTTGCCAAAAAGACGAAATTTTCAAAAATAGGGCGGTTTTTAAAGGGGCTACATAGCACCATAATTTCGGGAAGCGACCTTTCCCATTTTCTTGATTTTGAAGAAAAGCTGGCAATAGAGGATTTAAAAATCAATTTAAGGAAAAAGACGGAACAGCTTGGCATTGTTATGGAAGTTTTCAGTTTGCTTTTTTTAATAGCACCCATCCTCCTCATTATAGTGCTTTCCATCCTCTCATCAATTCAGCCTCAAGTATACGGCATTTACCTGCCTTCTCTAATGTTTTTCATTTCTTACATAATTTTGCCGATATCCGGCATACTGTTCCTAATTTCATTAGACAGGCTTATTTAAGCTTGCTTTTCTTTGGGTTGCAGAAGGATTGGGCTGCAAAATGTGGAAATTGAAGGGTTTAGAAAGAGGAGCAGAGCCTTATTTGGAGGTACAGGAGGAGTACTCCCTGGTTCTAAAAGTCGGTAGACAAGACCATTCTCAGGGTGCATGGGAGAGTATTGGGTTGTATGAGGTAGAGGAATTGGGGGGTTTGGAAAGGGGGCTTCGCCCCCTTCCTTTGGTTCGGAAGGGTTGATAAGGGCGGGGAAGGCGCCCTTATTGGTTGCAGGAGGTGGAGGAATGTAGGGGTGCAGGGGAGAACTTTGGTCGCAGGAGGTGGATGAACTATAGGGGTGCAGGGGAGAATTCCCCGCTTTGAACCCGGGTCACCGGCTTTCCTCTCATCGCCAAAAAACTCAAACCTTTCTCCAGAACCTTTTATAAAGGTTCCTCGAAAGGCCGGCATCCTTGACCGGACTAGACTACGGGAGCTTAAAATTTCCCATATTGGTTGCAAGGGGTTAGTCAAAGGATAAGGGCGGGTGCGGCGCCCCTCTTTTGGCACGGATGGGTTGATAAGGGCGGGGAAGGCGCCCTTATTTGCTCCCGCCGGGATTTTCTCAAAAGATTTTGAAATTAAAATTTTTAAACAAAAAATTCTCATGCCAGCAATAATAGATGCGAGCGGTGCTATTTTGGGAAGATTGGCAAGCGAAGTCGCCAAAAGGGCTTTGAAAGGAGAAGAAATAATAATTATAAATGCGGAAAAGGCGGTAATTTCTGGAAATAAAGAGGCGGTAGTAGAAAAATACCGGCACAGAAGGCAAATAGGAAACCCAAAAAAAGGACCGTTCTTTCCGAAAAGGCCGGATTTAATAGTTAAAAGGGCTATAAGAGGTATGCTTCCCTACAAAAGAAAGAGGGGAAAAGAGGCATTAAAGAGAATTAAGGTTTTTATAGGAGTTCCTGAAGACCTGAATATAAACCACGAAAAGGTTGAAAGGGCTAAAAAAAGAGTAGAGGATATATCAAGCCCTTTTATAGAGGTTTTGGAGCTCTCAAAACATTTAGGATGGAACCATGAGTGAAATCGTCTTGGAAACCGGGAAGAGGAAGAGTGCCAGAGCAAGGGTTAGGCTTAAAAAAAGCAATTCCTTAAAAATTGTAGTGAACAAAAGACCTCTGGAAGAATTCGATGAGCTGTTCAAACTTAAGGTAATGGAACCTTTAGAAATTTCCGGAATAAAAAATCTGGACATCAAGGTCAATGTCAAAGGAGGTGGTTTGGTGGGACAGGCAGAAGCAATAGCTCAGGGAATAGCAAAAGGTCTGATTAAGCTAACTAAAAATTTAAAGCTAAGGAATCTTTTCATCGAATATGATAGGCATCTGCTGGTTAGAGACCCTAGGGTAAATGAACCCCATAAACCTTCGAGAAGTAAGAAAGGCGCGAGAAGGAGAAAGCAGCTATCTAAGAGGTGAAGTATCCAATACCCACTGTTTACCATACAAGCCGAGAACCTTTATCTATATTTGTTTTTAAATTTTTCGCCTTTATTTTTTAATGGCGGAGTATCCCTTACCCCTTACAGGGAAAGAAAAGGAGCAATAGCCGGATATAAAATTCCGATAGATGGAAAAGAGCCTTTGATTCTTGGCAGGGAGGAAATAGGAGATGCAAGCCTTCTAACCATCTACAAAAGGAGGGCAAAACTTTATCGCAGCTATGAAGATATTCCGGAGAGTATAAAGGATAAAAGGAAGATAAGGGAAATTCCGGAAGGAACCGAAAGGATAGAGATAAAGGCAAGGTCGTACCGGGGATGGATAGATTATATGGTAAATTTTTGGTGATTTTTATTTTTTATTTTTTAGGTTTGTATTAAATAATGCATCTGAAAAGATTGGCGGCACCGAAATTTTTCCCGATCCAGAGAAAGCACGGAAAGTATGTGGTATGTCCTTCTCCCGGCCCCCATCCAAAGGATTTCTGCTTTCCTCTGCTTTTAATTGTTAGGGATATTTTGGGGATAGCTGAGAAGGCAAAAGGGACTAAAAAAATTATAAAGGCTAGGGAAATTTTGGTGGATGGAAGGGTTAGAACTGACCATAAATTTCCGGTTGGCTTGTTTGATGTTATCTCAATCCCGAAAATAGGAAAGAATTATTTGGTTGTGCCGAGCAAGAAGGGGCTCGAGCTTAAGGAGATAGAGGAAAAAGATGCAAAAGAAAAATTGTGCAAAATAATAGGCAAGAAAATGGTTAAGGGAAATAAAGTTCAGATAACCCTGCATGACGGAAAAACCTTCTTGGTCGGAATTGAGGAAAAAGATAAATTTAAGGTTGGCGATACTGTAAGGGTAAAATTGAATCCTGAAAAATATGAGGTTAAGGAGGTTATTGAGTACAAAGAAGGGGCAAGGGTTGTTGTGATAAGGGGAGCGAACATAGGAAAATCTGGCAGGATTCTCAAACCGATAAAGAGAAGAAGGTTAGAAAAGCAGAAAGTTCTGGTAGAGGTTGAAGGAAGGGAAATTATTCTGCCTAAAAGCTATGTATTTGTTCTGCCGGATAACTTTGAAATTTAGGAGTATATCCTTATCTCAGCAACTGCGGGTCCTACAAGCATGGGCAAACCCTGAATCTCAATTATATTTAACCTTATTCCTGGAGAAATTATTCTTATGTCTATAGGATTGCTCTGCCCTCCATCCCTCTGCACATCGCTTAAATTGCAGTTCTCCTTTTCGTTCTTGTCATCTATGAAATTAAGCAAATCCAGCAACTTACAGAATGCGTAATCTATGGCATCCTGCTCTGGATCGAACACATCGCTCGAATTGTCTCCAATTGCTATAGTATCGTTTCCATCTTGCACCCCATCATGGTCCAAATCATAGTAAACAGTTATTGTACTCCCTTCAGCCTTGGGATGGGTTTTTGTATATTCTATAGAGGCGGGAACAGAAAGGGTATAAATTAGCCTGTCCCAAGGAGAGCCCCCGGTAGTATCATTTTTATCAGGACCTATCGCTGTATCCACCTGAATTAAATTGTTTCCGTAATTAAAATAATTTGAAGGTGCGTGAACTATGA
>Ga0190308_1000490_pt1 | contig 12623 bp, 10 predicted proteins | sample 48700756_MG_FD_165050 | JGI IMG/M metagenome (GOLD analysis project Ga0190308, IMG submission 165050) | Hydrothermal vent sediment bacterial communities from Southern Trench, Guaymas Basin, Mexico - 4870-07-5-6_MG | ecosystem: Environmental > Aquatic > Marine > Hydrothermal vents > Sediment ...
AGCTTTTTCCTTACGGATTCCACTTTCTTTTCTTTTTCCCTGATTTTTTCTTGGAATTCCCTTGCTTTTATTCCTTCTAGAAACATAGTAAGATCTGCTTCTATTTTACGCAATTTATTTATTTCTGCTTCAGTTTCTTTAATTTGCAACCTTACTTCTGACATATCTTTTTGCTTCTGGCATAATAAGTCTGTTTTTTCTTTAATTTTACGTTTTTGTTCTTCTATTTTCTTTGTTATGTCCTCTATTTTCATATGTAGCCTTTCTAATTCCTGATGTTTTTCATTTAGTGCGTCGAATACTTTGCTTCTTTCCTTTCTGAGAATCTCCAGTTCTTCGAAGAGTTGACTTCTTAGCGTCTCTTTTTCCTTTCTTCTAGCTTCTAATTCAGCAAGTTCCTCTTCAAGTTTCTTTGCTTTCGCTTCTAGGCTAAAAACTGATGCCTTTTCTTTCTTAGAAAATCCACCTCGAATTACTCCCGAGGGTTCTATTACATCTCCTTCAAGCGTAACTATTTTTACCCTACGTCTTCTCGCTACCTCTCTTGCCACATCAAAATCTTCAACTATGATGGTTCGACCTAAAAGAAATTCAAATGCAGGTTTACAGTGAGGGGGAAACTGAACGAGATCAACAGCCACATCTATGATTCCCTTTTCATCAAATTCCTCAATAAATATTCTCTGAGGCTTAAGGAAATTTAAGGGCAGAAAAGAGGCCCTTCCAAGCTTCCTTTCCTTTAAAAACCTTATACATTCAGCAGCTACTCGGTCGTCTTCAACGACTATGTAGTTTATTTGGTTTCCTAGAGCTGCACTAATTGCTGAAAGGAACTTTTCATCAACTTTTAAAAGTTCACCAACTGTGCCGATTATACCAGAAATTACACCACTATCTCTTAATTCAAGTATCTTCCTTGTCGCGATATACTGTGCAGACTCTCTTAGAACCTCAAGTTGTCCCTCTACACGCTTTAATCTGCCTTTTAGCTCGTTATATTCTAAAAAAAGATTTTTTACTTCCTCATCAATTTTTTCTATCAACTTCCTTTTTTCTTCAATCTTTCTCTGAATTTCTGTATTATCTTTTTTCATCTTTTTTAATTCGAGCCCTAAACGATTTTCATTTACTCTTGTAACTTCTAAGTCTGCCTTGAATTCTTTTTGCATTTCCTTGAGAGGGTTCAATTCCCTTTCTAAACTACTTATTTCTTCCATCAAAAACCTTTCTTCAGTCTTAAGGGATGAGAGTGCCGATTGAAGCTTCGAAAGCTCCTCTTTAATGCTCTTTAGTTTAAATATGGCATCTAAACCAGCCTTAGAAGCTTCTTCCCTGAGATTTCTTAGCTCATCTAACTCTCTCTCCAATAACTCTTCAGTTTTACGTTTTTCCTCCTCAAGACATCTTATCTCATTATTTAGCGTAATTATCTTCTCTGAATAATCTCTGAGTCTTTTAGATAATGCTTCTCTTTCATTGAGTACTTCGCTTAATCTTGTCTTAAACATCTTAAGAGTCGCTTTTCTTCCCCTTAGTTCAGCCCTTAAATTAGACAGTTTTTCCTTAACATCACCAAGTCTCTCAGAAATATATTTCTCAACAGTCCCACGCTTAGTCTCAAATTCTTCCTCTAAATTTTTGATTTCAGTTAGCAGTTCTTCCTCTTTCTCCTTTAATTTTTTCATTTTCTCTTCGATGTCACTTTTAACGTGAACTAAATTTTCCAACTCTTCCGACTTCAAAACATACTTAGTATAAACAAGAAGAGCTTCCTTACGCTTTATCTCCTCACCCAAAGCAATATAATGAAGAGCTATCTCCCTTTCCATTTTTGTTCGCTCAAATTCTCTCTGAACCTCAGCAATGATCAGTCTTATCCTTTCAAATTTCTCTGTAACTTCTTTAAGTTCCTGTTCAGCTTTCAACCTCTCCTCTTCAAAAACAGAAATCTCCGAAATATCTTCTAAAAGTTGTCTTATCTCCAGCGGACTCATAGTAGCAAACCTAGTTACCTCACCCTGAAAAATAAAATTATACCCACCAGGGGAAAACCTTAAACTATCTAAAAGCCCCAAAAGCTCCGTACGCGTAGCTCTTCTACCATTAATCCTATAAACAGTACCACCCTTTCTCCTCACAACCCTTGTAATGGAAATTTCCCTATCCTTTAAGGGAAGCTGACCGTCAGAATTATCCAAAATTAAAGTAACCCTAGCCATATCAGCAGGTTTCTCCCTCTTAGTACCAGCAAAAACCAGATCACTAAGACTTTTAGCTCTCATTCTCTTAGCAGAAATATCTCCAAAAACAAAAGACAAAGCATCAATCACATTACTCTTACCAGCTCCATTAGGACCTACAATAACATTAAATCTAGGGCTAAAACTAATATTTATTTTTCTATTCCCAAAACTTTTGAACCCATACAATTCGATACGTTTAATATAAACCAACGGTAACCCCCGACTTATTACACATCAAAACCATCAAAAAATAAAAATCATTTGGTAACCCCAATATAATACCACAAACTATTCATGTGTATTTTCGCCATCTTAAACTATAAACAAGCCAGTTCTCTGAAATTTTTAAATCGCAAACTCGGCACTAAACCCTTAACAAAATTACACACCCTAAAAACGCATTACAAAATTTACTCCATTCTACAAAAATATAAAACCTAAAACCGTTAGCTGGTAGTTATAACCTTGTACCTAATCTTAAGTCAAAAACATAAACAAAATGGGAGATGGTAGCCCGGCCCGGATTCGAACCGGGGTCCCCGGCTTTCCCCTTTGCTTAGGACTACCGACAAAAGTAAAACCAGAGGCCGGGAGGCTTGACCACTACCCCACCGGGCTACAATAGTCCAGTATATTTGGTATTTCTTTTGAATCTCTATATACGTATTAAGATTTATAAATTTATCTTATTTTAGGCGTTTAATATAGCTTAAATTTTTAGATTCATAAGTTGTAAGAGGTTATGATATCCTTTTCTGACACTCCTAATTCTCTGTTCCACTCTATAAATCCCTTTTCCACTCATGATATCCCTTTTAATTTGCTGAATTTTTCTAATATCTTGGATTTTAGCCGGCTTAGGTTCATATTCTCAAATCCAATGAGAATTGATGGGCAGATTAACTGATGACAAACGCCTCAGTCCGCTGAGGAGAGGAATATGAAAAGAGTAAGAGTTAGGATTCTTGGAAGAGTTCAAGGGGTCTTCTTTCGTTACAATACTAGAAAAATAGCTGAAAGGCCTGGGATTAAAGGATGGGTTAGAAATTGTAAGGATGGAAGTGTTGAAGCTGTTTTCCTGAAATCTTATTACCCCAATCCTTACGAATTTGTAGAGAACAAAATTTTCCCATAAAACATATAATCTTGGCTCCTTTCTATTTACGATCCCCTGCAAGCTTAAGGCAAGCAGCCTTGTTTTGTAATTTCTGTCTCTCAAATCAATTACATCTAAATGGTAAATTGTTCCATACGTCTATGTTTCAAAATTATTAGAAAAGCGAGAAGAACTAATATTCCTAAAATCTGACTACAATCAAAGCTTATCGGCTTTATTCCCCTTTTTTATTCTGAGCAAGTTCTCTAATCGTATCATAAGTTTCAAATTCTGGAGCTAAAGAATCATAGGTTTTCGACTTTCCAAAAGATAAAATCTTCGCATCCTGACCCATAAATCCGCCATGAACGGGGTAGACAAAGATTATTCCCTTCTTTGAAAAGAATACATCAGCTTTTCTTAAAAATTCTCTCTGCTTCTCTTTGCTTAATTCTTGAGAGAAAACTCCCAAAGGTGTTTTGGTAGTTCCAGCCCAGTCAATAATAGCTAAAATCTTTGCTTCTGGAAGTCTTTCCTTTATTTTTGAAACAATCCCATCCCATCTTTCCTCATCTAAGGTAAGATTTCTTACTTCTTCTGTCGTCAGAGTAACAAGAATAAAATCTAAATCTGGTGTATAATCAGGAAAATCGGTAAAGGTTTCAAAACTGCAAAGATAAATATATTCTCCTTTTCTATATCCATACTCACGGATTTCTTTTATTAAATAATCGATTGCTTCCAAACTTTCTTTTACTGCTGGATGTTCAGGGTTTTTAGTTATGTTTGCTAAAACTCTTGGCTGAGCAAAGAGCATGTCAAGAAATAATCCGTTAACCCCCGCGTCAATTTGTCTTTTAGCCCAGCTTAAGTAAAGTTCTTGAAACTTTTCATTTGTAATGTCTGGAAAATAGCCACATTCTCCTGTTCCACCTTTTTTCTGGGCTAATTCCTGCAGTTTTTCCTTTGAGAAATTAATTTCCCACTTTTGAGGGTCTAAAGCCATTTCCCAAGTTTCATTTTGAGAATAGGTTTTTCCTGTTATTGGATTCCTCTCTTCAAAATTGATTCTTTGGGTGGGAATTGCTCCAAACCAGTACTTAATTTCTGGCAAATCTTTTTTTAACTTTCTTAAGGTTTCCTCAAATTGCTGATAAGTATGCCCTGCCTGATATATCGGACTATTTGAAGGAAGGGACTCTGGAGTTGGAGTCCATCTCCACCAGACCCTAAAAACCAGATCAGGATTTATTTCTTTTAAAATTTTCACTAAATCTTTGTAAGTTCTTATTTTTGAAGGATGATAAATACCATCTGTTATTCTTTCGTAAAGGATTGCAACTTTTACCTCTTTTTCAGAAGGTTTTTGTAAGTTCCAACCTATTAGAAAAACAGAGAGAAGAAATATTCCCAAAATCCCAATTGCAATTAGGATTTTATTTCTATTCATGTTTGCCACCATTTTACTTTGTGCTAAATTTTTAATCGTATCATAAGTTTCAAATTCTGGAGCTAAAGAATCAAAACAGTTAAATTTACCATAGGAAATTTTTAAACTTTCTTCTTCCCATGTTTCCATCATAGTTCTTTTCTTACATAGGCAAATGGTAGGTCAAAATATATAATCTTCAGGTTTATGAAGACCTCATAATAGAAACTTATCGACAACAATTACTTTCCTGTCTTTTTCAAAATTCCATGCATTTCTACGGTAATTTCATTAATGTTCTCGTCTTTGTTAATTACAAGTTCGTGAAAGGTAAGTATTGAAACTATGGAATTAGATACAGAGTTCTTTAACGGTATATATGAAAAATTACAACAAATTAGGGCGATTTTCAAGTTGGAGGCATTGGATCTTAACATTTTCTTTGCAGATGCAAGTCTCCTGTAGCTTCCATCAAGACCTATAATAAATCCTCTTTTCATAACCTCTAATAGCTGCTTAATGCTTCTACCACTACCTGTACCAAGATCAACGACAATGCCACCCATAGTAGTTGCTAATATCCTTTTAATTTACACAATGCCTTCTCTCATAGATTTATGTACATTTTACGTCTATAATTTTCGGTGTTGTTGGTGTACCGTTTCATTTAAATTAATGATCCTTTTAGCTTTCAAATGAAGACTTAGAAGATTTTACTGTACAGGAAGGAGAATTTATGCTAAATTTAGGGAGTAAGTTTAAGGAAGTTAAAAAATTTTTAGATCATATTGCTAAGCTTTTGGGCAACTCTGTTGTTGAAATAAGTTTGTTTGGATCGAAGGTACGTGGAGAAAATAGCGAGGATAGTGATATTGATGTATTGGTAGTGGTTAAGGGGGGTAGAAGGGATGCCTTTAGTGCATTAAAGCTAATATATAAGGTTCTTGGAGATATGTGGCTAGATTTAGCCGCTCAAGGCTGTGTCGTGGAGTTTGTAGTGTTCGGAGAGGATGAGTGGAAAGAAATGGCTAAGGAAAGATATAGTTTTTCAATTAATGTTGAAGGTGAAAAAGTTGTCGTTTATAAGGGAAGCTCAGATTCTACTGGTTAAAGCTGAGCGGAAGCTTGAACATGCACAGAGGGCGTACAGTGTTGGTGATTATGACTCAGCCCTTGGAGATTCATATAGGTGTGTGGAACTTTGTATTAGGGCGTTGCTTTTAAGTCATGGAATAATTAAGATCCCTAAAACTCATGGTGGAATATTGCAGTTATTTTCAAAAGAGTTAGTGTTAAAAAGAGGTTTTCCACGAGAACTAGCCAAGGAGATAGGTTTACTTGCATCACAAAGAGCAAAAGCAGATTATTCGCCCCTCTTCATCGATGAAGAAGAGGCTACTAATGCATTAGAAATTGCCAGTAAAACGCTTGAAACAACGAAGAAAATCATAAGGTAAGATTATAACCCACCTAGTATCCTAAATACAGATGTATGAATCAATATCAAATAAGAGGGAAGGTTCTCAAGTTAGTTATGGTACGACATTTAAACTATATAGTTTTATCTTAAACTTAAACACTTATCTCACAATTTTGCTTTTACGTATTTTTGACAAACTTCTTAACTTCTGGGAACATCTGCATAAGAGTTAGAATGGTTATATTTATAATTTCATGTTGTTGGTGTACCGTTTCATTTAAATTAATGATCCTTTTAGCTTCTAAAGAGCTAATAAATTAACTGGGTGAATTGTTATGCCAGTTATTGTAACTTCTAAGGAAGATACGGCTAGTCTTAATATTAAGGATAGACTTTTAGAACTTTATAACTTTGTGGAGACAGGAGTTTCCTTTGAAGGATTTCCTATCTATAAATTTGACGATATTCTTCTCATAACTACTGTTAGGGATTTAATATACGCGGATCATTTAGAGGAGAGATTAAAGACCGATTTGTTTGTTTTTGCTAGTCGTCACAAATCTGTCTCGGGTACACCTGCTCTTCTGGTGCATTCACCCGGCAATTGGATTGACGAGGCTTTATTTGGAGGGAAGCCGAAAGAACTTTCAGTAGCTCCTCCTAGTGCCATTAAGGAAGCTTTAGTTGAATTGGCAAAACAAAAGAAGAAACTTGGGTTGGAAGCTTATGACGTTACATTAGAGGTTACTCATCACGGGCCGACCTCAATGGATATTCCCGTTGTTTTTGTTGAGCTTGGTAGTAGCGAAGAGCAATGGAAAGATCCGGTTGCTGCTGAAGCTGTTGCTCACGCATGTATTAAAGCTGCAAGATCTTTAAACAAAAGTTATAAAATTGGAGTTGGTTTTGGAGGTAGTCACTATGCACCTCAGTTCACAAAAGTTGTTTTGTTTTCAGATTTTGCGGTTGGACATATAGTGCCGAACTATGTTTTTGATAAAATCGATAGGGAGATGATTGTTAAGGCGGTTGAAAGAACACATGGCGAAGTGGAATATGCTCTTCTAGATTGGAAAGGGCTGAAAAGGAAGCATAAAGATTTTCTTATCCCTATACTTGAGGAGCTAGGTTTAAAAATAGAGAGAACTCAAAAAATAAGGTGAAACGTGTAATAAAGCGCAACTATCGTATTTCGTTTTTTACCAAGTTTACCAGGTTTTCTATTTCTTGTTCAACGTTGTAGAAGTGTGGCGATACTCTTATAGCATTTAATCTAAGTGACACTATAAATCTGTTTTCTAGGAGCTTGTTATACACTTCTTCAACGTTTCTACATGTAAAAGACACAATTGCTGACTGCGGCTTATCTTCGTTTAAAGGAGTTACAATCTTTAATTGTTTTATTTCCAAAAACTGTTCCACTAAATATTCTGCCAATTCTAAATCTCTTCTCTCAATACTTCTTGGCCCTATTCTACGAATGTATTTCAAGGATTCCATGAGACCTTGTATTCCCAGAAAGCTCGGTGATCCTGCTTCAAACCTTCTAGCTGTTTCATCTAGTTCAAACCATCTATAACTAAAATTCTCTGGGTCTTTAACACTTCTCCAACCGACATATGTCGCATCTATTTCATCCACAAGATCTCTACGAATATATAGAAAACCTGTTCCAATCGGGGAAATTAGCCACTTAGCACATGCACAAGCGAGAAAATCCACATTCATTTTCTTTACATCGATATCTAACATTCCTACGCTCTGTGTACCATCTACAACAAGATAAGCGCCGTGTGCATGTGCTAATTCAGCTAAAGCTTTGAGATCATGCTTAAAACCGTTTTGAAACTCGACCCAAGAAACAGCAACAACTCTAGTACTGTCATCGATATGTTTTTCATATTCTTCTAAAGGTATTTTTCCACGTACATTTTTAGCTATTCTTATTTCAAGATTATGTTTCTTAGCTTGGTTTTGCCATGGAAAAATATTTGATGGAAACTCTAAGTCATTTAAGACGATGTTTTCTTTGTTTTTCCATTTTATACCGTTTGCCACAATGTTTAATCCTTCACTAGTGTTCGGTACGACTGCTATTTCTTCTTCTGTGGCTCCTATTAGTTTTGCTATTAAACTTCGTGTTTGTTCAAGTTTATTTTCCCATTCTTTCCAGTAAATGTTACCGTATAACCTTTCCTCATCTAAATATCTTTTTATAGCACTTATTGTCTGTTTGGGCAGCAGTCCCACTGATGCAGTATTCAAATAGTTATAATTTTCAATTGCTGGAAAGTCTTTCCTCACATCAAGGATGTTGGAAAACATCTTCATCGAACGTCCCTCTTTAAGCCTCCATATTTGCAGTGCAACCTTAGTTATGGTATTTCAACGGCTTAACTATAAAAATATTATTAAATTTGAGCTTAGAAATTTATACTAAAAACAAAATGCTATATCCTAGATTGGCAGGATGAGATATTAATGCGGATTGTGGTCCGCTTTAAAGGAGAACTGAAATCACTAAATCCATCACTAAGCACCGTGATTATCGATGTAAAACGTGATAAAGTCCGTATTATTGATATCATTAAAGAACTCGTCAATAAAATAGACGATAACCTCAAAAATTCTCTATTCGCTAATGAATCGAATTTAGAGCTAAGAACAAATGTAATTATGTTTTTCAAGGGTAGAAGTGTAAAGGATCTAAAAGAGGAAATAACTGAACAAGGTGAAGTAGAAATCTCCTTCATACCCTTTGCAGGAGGAGGATAAAATCTAAGAAGCTAGCTTAAATTAAACCGTGGAAAAATAAAATATGTTATTTTCGAATTCATTTAACTTCAGTTAAAATCTCTTAAAACGTTAACTTTACTCTGGTTTCTCTAAAGAATATAAATATAGAATTAATTTGCTACGGAAAAATTATATTGATGGCATAATGTTTGTTATTTTGAATGTTTTGCTAAAACCTTTAGAAGTGGTTATTATGTCAGCTAAAATAAATGAATATAAAATTGCTTTGATGGGGTTTGGAACTGTAGGGAGAGGCTTCACTGAAATATTATTTAAAAAACGTGAATGGTTAAGAGAAGCCTACGGGTTAAAAGCAAAAATAGTGGCAATCTGTGACATTTACTGGGGTTCGATTTACGACCCGACTGGGCTTGACGAAGCTAAAGCTTTAGAACTAGTAGAGAAAACAAAAGAAGAAAAAATTCTCGAAAAAGAATACGATGCTCCACATAAGGGTTGGAATGCCGTAAAAACTATAAAAGAAACAAATGCCAACGTAGTTGTTGAAGTGACTTGGACAAACCTGGAAACCGGTGAACCTGGACTAATACACATAAAAACTGCTCTTAAAGAAGGGAAGCACGTTGTAACTACGAATAAGGGTCCTATAGCTGTAGCCTATCATGAACTAAAGCCGTTAGCGGTAGAAAATCAAGTTTTCTTAATGTATGAAGGAACCGTTATGAGCGGGACCCCCGTAATTAGGTTTTTAAGAGAAGCCATTTCTGGGTGTCATATTGAAGAAATGCGCGGAATTCTAAACGGTACGACAAACTTCATTCTAACTAAAATGGAAGAAGGATGGACTTTCGACGACGCTTTAAAGGAAGCACAAAGATTAGGATACGCTGAGACAGACCCTTCAGGTGACATTGACGCCTGGGATCCAGCTGGAAAAATAGCTATTTTAGTAAATACAGTAATGGGTGGAAGAATTCATCCTAAAGAGGTCGAAAGAGAAGGTATCAGAGGAATTACACGCGAAGACGTGCAAAAAGCCATCAAGGAAGGAAATAGAATAAAGCTCATTGCGCATGTTCGAAAAGAAGGAGGAGAAATAAAAGCTAGCGTTAAACCCCAGAAAGTTCCACTTTCCCATCCACTGGCAAACGTAATGGATGTAACCAATGCGTTAACTGTCAGTACAGACCATTTAGGAGAAGTAACAGTTATTGGTCCAGGTGCAGGCAGAATCCAAACAGGACAAGCCGTACTAACTGATTTAATAGCTATCCATCGATATTTAACCAAAGGAATCAAATTCTATGCTTAACAATTCCATCAAGGTGATCTTATGCTGGGAGCATATAATGGAGTAATCTTAGACATCGATCTAACAAATGAGAGAATAGAAGAAAAGAAACTTAATGAAAGTGCTGCTAAACTTTTTGTAGGCGGTAAAGGCCTAGGAACTTACTACTTAGCTAAGGAACTCCGCCCTAAAGCGGATCCTCTAGGACCAGATAACATCTTTATTTTAGCAACGGGTCCACTAACAGGAACTTCAGCCCCTTCTTCTGGGCGATGGGCTGTAGTCACAAAATCACCTCTTACAGAAATTTATCTTGATAGTCAAGTTGGCGGCTTTTTTGGAGCCTACCTCAAGCATGCAGGATACGACCTTGTGTTGATTAAAGGAAAAGCAAATTCCCCTGTTTACATTTATATCGACAAGGAGCATGTTGAGATAGTTGACGCCAGCGATTTATGGGGCAAAGGTTGTTTTGAGACTGAGAGAATATTAAAGGAAAAACATGGAAAAGATACATCCGTTGGCTCAATAGGCCCAGCCGGAGAAAGAATGGTAAAATTTGCAACAATTACTTTTGATCGCGGTAGGCAAACTGGTCGTGGTGGAACTGGAGCAGTATGGGGGTCTAAAAATCTAAAAGCTATAGTTGTTAAAAGCGCTAAAGCTGAAATCGAATACGCCTATCCAGAAAAATTCAGAGAAGCAGTTAAAAAAGCAGTGAAAAAGATTAATTCGCACCCATTTATCCCGATTAGAAAGCTATATGGAACACCGATATGGGTTGATAGGGTAAGTTCAGCGGGGCTACTACCGACAAGAAACTTCCAAAACGGGTCTTTTGAGAATGTAGATAAAATATGCGCCGCAACAATGAGACTTGAAATCGTTGAACGTGATATGGCTTGTTTTGGATGTCCAGTACCATGCTGGAAATATTCAAAAGTAAGAGACGGTAAATATGCTGGCACAGAAGTCATTGGCCCCGAATATGAAACCATTGCTTTACTGGGGTCAAATTGTGGTATTAGCTCCATAGAAGCAATTGCGTATGCAAATGCTCTTGCAGACGATTTAGGGCTAGACACTATTTCAACGGGGGTTGTAATTGGCTGGGCCATGGAATGCTATGAAAAAGGAATCATAAGAAAGGAAGACACAGGTAATATTGAACTAACCTTTGGGAATGAAGAAGCTTGGATAGAAATGATCAAAAAGATAGCATATAGAGAAGAGGTAGGCGATATCCTAGCGGAAGGTGTGTGGAGAGCCTCTAAAAAAATCGGCAAAGGCTCTGAGAATTTTGCTCCACATGTAAAGGGAATGGAAATACCTGGTTATGATCCTAGAGGCTCGTTTGGAATGGCTCTTGCATACGCCACATCGGATAGAGGTGCATGTCACCAAAGAGCCTGGACAGTTAAAATGGAAACCTACGGAATGCTTGGAGCAAGATTTTCATATGAAAATAGAGCCAAAATAGTTAAGGAAATCCAAGATGAAAGAGCAGTATGCTTTTCACTAGTACTATGCGATTTCATGCCACTTGACCCCCCGGACTTCGTTGAAATGTTAAATGCTGCCACAGGATTCAACTATACGATGGATGAATATTTGAAGGTAGGAGAAAGAATTTGGAACTTAGCCAGAATATTCAGCATAAGAGAGAAAGGAATAAGTAGGAAAGATGACTACCTACCGCCACGTTTCTACGAAGAAATCCTGCCATCAACTGGATACCATATTGACAAAAACGAGTTCAATAGAATGCTTGACGAATATTATAAACTGAGGGGATGGGACGAAAACGGAACACCAACCAAAGAAAAACTTAAAGAATTACAATTAGACGAGTTCATGAGCTTTATTTAGCAGCAAATTAGGGGACTTATAAATTGGAAAGTAGGACTGTTATTTAACTTAAGAACCTTGCTGTATCAAAGACCTGTGAACCGCATAAACTGGAAGGTAAGTTCCCTTTACTACAATTATTTCTTTTCCACCTTACAACCGTCACAGTTATGTGTTATAACAACTCCAATTTGCTAAAAGGTTCGCATAGGAAGAATAAACTTTTATTAAGTTACATCAATGTTCTGTTTGCGGAGTAAATGTTAGCCTCCAGATGATTAGAGAGTTTCAACTATCATTAATGAGTTCCCAGTTCTCTTAGTATTTAAGGGTATTAAATGCAAGATAGGTGGCATGAATGCAAGCGATAAAGGTCGTTGAAAATCTTTACTGTATTGAGGGAAGGGGTTTTGACTCTAACATTTATGTAATAATTGATGAGGATAGAAAGGCTATGTTGGTTGATTGCGGAACTGGTCTCTATTTCAACCAGCTTCTAAATACCCTTGATAAGCTAAATGTCGATCTTAAAAATATTA
>Ga0190308_1000491_pt1 | contig 12617 bp, 20 predicted proteins | sample 48700756_MG_FD_165050 | JGI IMG/M metagenome (GOLD analysis project Ga0190308, IMG submission 165050) | Hydrothermal vent sediment bacterial communities from Southern Trench, Guaymas Basin, Mexico - 4870-07-5-6_MG | ecosystem: Environmental > Aquatic > Marine > Hydrothermal vents > Sediment ...
AAACATAATAATACATTCAGTAGCATTCCCAGCGCCATCAGAAGGAACAACAGACCTATTCGCAATATTCGTATACTATCCAGAATGGATAGAAGAAGAAAAGGAGGAAAAACAATGACAAACAAAAGACTATGCCCACTAAAAAAATTGCCAAACGGCATGTTCGGATACTGCGACAAAATAAGATGCGCATGGTACGACCCGTATGAGTGCGAATGTGCAATATGGACAATAATGCTAAGGCTAACCAACATATATGATATACTAAAAATCATAAAGGGAACAATAAAGGAACTAAAAAAAGAGGAATAAACCATGATGCTAAGATTCAGAATAGGAAGATGGAGATTTTCACTAAATGTAGTGCACGTAACAGACGTTGCAGGCGTAAACAGCATCTTACCCGACGGAAAACATATACTCATGTGGGACTTCGACGGCGTAACGCCACAACAAGTCATAGAAAGCTTGGCGGAAACACAACGCAAATACAAACTTCCAACCATATACATTCTATACACAGGCAAAAAAGGACACTATATGGCTTATTGCTTTAAACGATGCGAATGGCAAAAAGCCATAGAAATAATAGCCGCAACAAAATACGTGGACATGACATATTTCAGATTCGGCGTATGGAGAAAGAAGTTTACTTTACGCATCACGCCGAAAGACGGCAGACGAGTACGCCTATTCACGAAGCTAGTTTCACCATATCCAGAAGATGCAACAATAGACGAACTAGACAGCTTCGTACGATACGAAACAATATCAGACGTATACGAGCCAAAATGCAAAGTGAGGGAATTTAATCTTGGCTGTAGATTCCGAAGCTAAAGCTTCGGGGGTCTGCCAAGCATGACGTACGATGAACGATACGAAGACTTCCTGAATAGATTAGATTTACCAATCGAAGCATGGGAAGACAAAGAAAGACTAAGAGAAGAACTAAGAACACAACTAGGCTACGAGCCGTCTACACGCCAAATAGAAAGCCTATGGGAAACAATAGAAGAGATGAAACGAGAACGCTGGGACGAGCCATGGCTACGAGAACACGGAATACGCAGAATAACCGTACATTACCCATGGGGTACGCAGACACGCTACGCAGTACAGGGCCTAAGAGGCTTATTCGGCAGGGAATTTGTAGAACGCATAAGAGAAGAAGAGGGCTGGTGAGCAATGAATCATAATAAAACGAAAAAAAGGATAGTGGAAAAGCTATACTGCCCAAAATGCGGAAGAATCTACAACAAAAAAACAGCAAAAAAATACTGCCCGGCATGCACGACCGTACTGCAAACAATATATATTGTGGAGATGATATAAGTAATGAGGGCGTGCCCGTATCAGCCAAACGTAATATGCCAAAGAAAACGATGCTACATAAACTGTCCATACCGAATCAAACAAATACGAAAACACACAAAATACACATTACCAATCTGTACATTGGAAAGCGCATGCAAATTCAAGGGACAAGACAAAAAAACAAAACTATCAATATGCAAATTCTACGATAAAAACACAGGCAAACTGCTCCCATGCAATAATCAACTAATCATATCAAAAGCATGGATAAGCAGACATAAGCCAACAATCGAACAACTACGTAAATTATGGTGGAAATACAAAAAAGCAGGAGTAATATAAAATGGGAAAGCTACGACCAATACCAAAATGTTTCGGAAATTATGACTGGTACAATATAGAATGCCACACATGCTACTGGCGAGGGCTATGCTTTATGAAAACGGCAAATAAAGAAGCAAAAAAGGAGCGTAAAAAATGATTCTTGACGCTACTGCCGGCAACCGTACAATGTACGAAACAAAAAACGCAGACTGCATAGTATACATAGATATAGAAAAACGGCTATGGCGAAAGCCAACCATATTCGCCGACTGCACAAGAACACCATTCAAACCTAAAACATTCCATACCATTTTTTTCGACCCGCCACACACGTATCGTGCCAATCATCCAACATACCTAAACGTGTCAAAACGAATAAGAAAAGCAATACACAGATACAAGCCATTCGCAAACGTATACTACGGCTGGGACAAATACAAAAACAGACAAGAACTAATAGCGTTCATCTATCGAGCACAAAAAGAATTTCTACGAATCCTACGGGACGATGGATTGCTATGGCTAAAATGGTGCGAAGTAGACATACCGTTGCATAACATACTGGCAATATTCCAAAACTGGCGTATACTGCTTAAACTAAATATAGAAGACCCGACACATACATTCGGAAAAGGCCAAACCTACTGGGTATGCATGTGCAAAAAAGAAGGGTATCAGACAGAATTGCTATCGTTCCAATCCTAACTTGCCGATAATAGTGCGCATCTTATTCTCGACAAGCGTCAGTTTATTAGCGACTTCCGCTATCTCCTCCTCAGGCGCCCCAGTTTTTCTCAATCTATCCAATTCTTCCTTTAGTCTGCGCTGTTCTTGCTCAAGTATAATTAATTCATCTGGAATTTCCTTAGCCGGTAGTCCTCGTGCCTTCTTTTGCAGTTCGATTATCTTACGCATCTCCCAGTAGCCTTCAGGGTCTCCAGCCTCGACCACTTTGTATATCGCCAACAGATACCATGCTTCCCATTCGTCATAGCCCAAATCCATCAATAGATAAACAGCCTGTTGCGGCGTAATCACACCAGACTTAACACCCTTAATAATTTCGCTCTTGGTCAAATCTCTTTCTTTTCTTAATCGCTCTGGCTGTTCGGCCTTGATAAAGTTCATAGCCATCTCTGTTCTACGTGGCTCAGGAATACCCAATTCCTCTAATCCCTTGATTAACTGCTCCTTGTTTATCCAGCCGTTACGGTATAATGTCCTAAGCTTCGGCACCTCATACTTTAGATACACAAGCCTAGCCAGCAGCCTAGCGTCTTCTGGACTATACCCATTATCTAAGTACCATTTCTCAACTGAATGTTCAGCGTACCATCTAGCCTTATCAGGCGGATAGCCAGCCTCACGATAATACGCCGCATCAGCATATATACCGTACAAACCGAATTCATAGGCATCGATGACATCCGATTCTGATAGTCTGCGAACTTTCGGCTTCTCCTCCTTCCTAGCCCATTCCTCTTTAGCCAACTGTATCAGTTTATTAGCGTCTGATTCGGTGTATCCTAATGCTATCAGCCCAGCCTTCCATTCTGCTTCTGTTATTATGCCGTAAAACGCCAAATCCTCAAGCTTAGCCTCACTTAACCGCTTAGGCTCAGGCAATCGCTCCTCTTTCCTTTTCTTAGACTGCTCAAGATAGGCTGTAATAGCCTCATCAGTATATCCTAAATCTTTCAAAGCTTGCCTAAACTGCTCCTCTGTCCAAACATCATGCTCGTATAGCCACTGCGCAGTCGACCGCGTAATGCTTAACGGCTCGTTCTGCGCCGGCTGCTTAGTCATCCTATCCCTATACAACTTCGCCCTTTCCAGCCAAAGCGGTATTTTATCTTTCGAGGTTTTCAGTTCCTGAAGCTTCTTTTCGAATTCTTCAATCGTAATAGCGCCCCTAGCATAAGCATACATATATTCACGTCTAAGCGCCTCTCTTTCCGCCTCGCTCCTATAGGCAACCATCGCTTCAGCCGCTTTCTTAGCATCCTCAGGGCTAAGACCGCCAGCACGCCTGTACCATTCAATATCTTCCTCCGTGTAAACGCCGACATCATAGCCATAGCCAAGCTCCCGTATGGTTGGAAGGTTGTACATAACTTTCTCGTCTGTTAACACCTTCCTATCATCTGGATGAATGTCCGCATACTTAAGAAACGTCTCCAAATCTTCCTTACTAAACTTACCACGATAGAAAGCTCTCCATGCTTGTTCGACTCCCATCCTACGATAATGCGCAACCCAGTACCGTCTACTCCACTCCTCGCTAAAGCCCTGCTTACCCATCCACTCAATAAACTCCTCAGGCGTTTCAGGCGCAACTCTCTCATAGACTTCAGGATTGAAAGCCTCACGAACACACATAGTTATAAGGTCCGAAGCAGGCGGAATCCTATCCCTAAGCTTCAAAAGCGCATCAACAACCGACGGCGCATAACCACTCGCCCTAGCCCAAGCCCTAAAATGCAATTCCCGAATGAAATCTCTACGCAGCAACTCAAGCAAAGTGTCAACGCCAGGCCACGCCAGTTGGCTCTTAGCCCAAGCATCCGCCCACTTCTCATCTAAACCCCACTCTTTGAAGCCTTCCTTCAGCTCGTCGTCGCTTATAAATCCATGCGCCCAAAAATCCGCTAGACGGTACGGCTCCGGAATCTCCGGCAAATAATGTTTAAGCCAATATCTCCGCAGGTAAGGCGCTAGACCATACTGGAACTGGCTATAATATGATTGATAGGAGATACTCATCGCAGCCTGCACGTATGGAAGCCGCCAAACCTCATCTATACTGTCGCCGATACTTCCGAAAGGAATCAAGCTTGCAAGCGTAACCAATCCTAGCAGTTCGCCGCCACCAGTATTAAAGTGGCCAGCAATATCAAGCGCATGATTGGCTACTTCTTCGGGCGTACGCTTATCCGTCGCAACCTTACTCAAGTCAAGACTCTCATACGTGAACGTTGCTAAAGCGGGGCCTGCGCCGAACCATCCAGCCTTCGCCAACGTTTCCAGTACAGTCTTCAAGGTGTCGCCTATCTGCTTTAGCAAATCGCCATTGTTTGCAACTGCGGCTGCTAATGCTTCTGTTATTCCCTTGCCTATCACGCCTGCAACTGGACTCCAAAATCCATGTATTGGGTCGACAAGCCAGTCGAGAAAGCCCGGCGGGTCCGCCTCTTCTATCTTCTTTTTTGTTTTTTCTTTAGCCATCCCAACTCCTCCAACACAACCTTATCCGGCCAAACTGGACTGTAAACTTGCTTAAGCGCTATTCTCTTAAGTTTACTTTCTTTTCTTTCGCTCATAGTACTCAGCCGCCATACCATCCAGAATCTTCATTATAACATCCCATATAGGCGTAAGGTCAACATAAATATCCGGAACCAGCACCATGTCAATTGGCGGAACACGAAGCCCTATGCCCAAAATCGAAATGTCAAGCAGCTGCCCAGCCGAAAGCTTTAAGCCCGGAATCTTAAGCTTCGTATCCTCAATAGTCATGCTTGGCTGCACCCCTTAAACGAAGTTTAGGAAACCTACCGCCATTCTTATCATTCCTCCTCTGATTCTTCCGTTTCTTCTGCTTCTGTTTTTTTACCTGCCGCCTCCAGCCATAAATTCACTATCTGCTCCAGTAGATTAGCCATCTTCTCCAATATTTCCGCTTGCTTGGCGAGTATATCTGAAATTTTCTTAAGGTAACTTTCACGTGTCAAACGTTACACCTCTAAACTGGGCTGTATACCGACGAGCCTTTGGCTCGTCAACCAACCGTCAAGCATAAATAAAAAAGGGGGAAATTTAAGATTTCTTCTTCGGTGTTTCCGCAGGCGGCTTCACGCCTAGAAACGTCATCAGGAACAGCACAACGTTGATGATGGCGCCTACTAGCGCAGTATAGTAGTCTAGCTGTGTCGGCATTTTGCCGCCCTGCAATATCTGATAGATTGGCGTTAGCAGCGAGTTTAGGAATATCAGTATGCAGAACAGCGCTATCTTCCAAGCTTTCGGGTCCCTATTAAAGTACAGCCTCGCCATGCCTCCTCGCCTATCTTTCCTTTATCGTTTCCCACAGCATCTTAAACGCCGCAACAAAGCCGCACGTACCCAACGCTATGAGGAAATACGAAATGGCTTCCTCAAACATCTTTTCACCTCCACACTTTTATGCCGAAGCCGGCCGCCGGGCAAGCCAGCGGCCTCTGGCACGGCTAGGCTGCTCCCCGAAGATGGGCTGTTTGTGGACGCGCTAATAGCGCGTCGGTCTACTGCCCAGAAGTTTCGGAACCTACAGCCATTCTCATTCGGCATATACTAAGCCATCCATAATGGGTTTTTTCACAGCGACTGGAATAGTGTAATCGACTATAACGTAAAGTTGAGTCATGCGTGGATAAGCGTAATTGCGAAAGTCAATCCACATTCCCCGCATCTCTGCACCTGCTTCCAGGCTGTCGACTTCCTCGACGGTCCATGGCTGGCCGGTGACTGGATTCGTTGTGAACGTCTGCGAGTAGGTCTGATAAGTTGAGGTTGGGGTATATCGATTTCCGGTGTATGGCTGCCCGTTGGTACGAAGGAAGAAGTACATTCGGCTGTCGGCTGCACCCCTGCCTATCTGCCGGCTTACATGATAGATTGTTACGCTGTTTATGGTGGCATTCGCAGGCAGGCCTGACGGTGTCAGTAGATAGAGGTCTCCAACCACAGATTCGCCGTCTGTATACACGTATGTTGTGTCGCCGTCCGCCGCTTCCTCGTCTACGCAGTCCCAGTTCTCCAAGTCGCTTGGATAGGGCAGTAATTCTATTCTTGTGCCGTTTGCTCTCGGCCTTAAAGTTACGGTTGGCATTATATTTCTTCTCCTAGCACGAATCCTTTAACGTTTACCGCTCCGCCAACATATAAGTTGAGCGCTTCATCCGCTGCGCCCTGTATGTTACAGCCAATAAGGTTTAGTGCCATTACACCTTTTGTTATCCTTCTTGCAAATAAATCGCCTGTATCGCCAAATCTTAATCCTACTTCTACATCTGCATCTGATTCGTACTGTACTAACTTTAATCTTATTGCTTTTCCAGATGCAGGCGTCCAAATGGCGTTATTTCCGCTCGCACTGGCTGAAACATCGAAGCTATGTATAGATGCCACTTTGATTATGTCCGTTACGGTGATGTTTTTTAGGTCTGATATTTGGCTTGATGGAAGCGGATACTCAGCCGGAAAGTTCGAGATTGTACGGTCTTTTTCCACTTGGTATACGCCTGTTCTAAGCAGCATGCCGACGGCGTCAAGATAAAATGTTTTGCCTTCGTTTACCGAGTCGGCTGCCGGCCCCATTCCTACTTTGAATACTGTTTTGTCGGCGGGTAAATCTGCGTTTGTTATGCCTGCATGATACCATCGTGCGAAGAGGCTTTCATTCGTGTAGTAGAAGTCGTCGGTGGTGAGGTCGGTGTATTCCAGCCCAAGCCAGAACTTCGTGTCTGGCTCTCCGAACCAGAAAAAGTCTATTCTTTCGATTAGGTTGGTTGGCATCATAACTAGCTGGTCAATTTCTGGAGTGCTTGTGCCCATTGGCGATGCAACTGTTATTTTGCATGCGTAGTTGCCGTGAAATGTCTGTTCGCTTGACACTTCAATGCTTCCATATTCTGGGCCGGTGAAGTAGGTAAACCAGCCAGTTAAATCGCCGGTTTCGAAGTCTCCGTTTGCTATGCCTACTATACGTATTTGCGCATTATATAATGCCTTTATTGTATTTATTTGTTTAATTAGATTTATCGTGTCAACCAAACCTATCAGGTCGATTTTCTTTCCTCTCAGCCAGAAGTCAGGCCATCCCTCAGTCATGCTTGGCTACCCCCCGACGACGAAGTCGTCGGAACCTACCGTCCATTTGGCTGCACCCCCTAAACTTCGTTTAGGGAACCTACTGTCCATCTTATTCTTCCACTCCGAATATTTCCCTTAGCAAACTTAAAATTTCCTTTAATAAAGTTGTTGGTCGTGCGTATTCCAATTCTTCCGTACGGAACCATAAATATACCGTGTGGTCGTTTGCAGTATCCTCGTTGTAGCCTTCAATCGTCAATGTTAATTTGTGCTCTGGCATTTTCCAGTTTAAAGGCACGAAATCACGAATGTTATCGCCAGTATCCCAAGCGTCTTCATTAGCAGGATGTAACTGATAAATTCCGTGTAGTATGCGATAGTGCGCCAATCCAGCCCAGCCGGGCGGAATCAGCCGGAAGAAGCCGACTAGGATGTCGCCTTCAATTTCAACTTGAGTAGAAACAGGCGAAGAAAGGGGAGTGTTCGCAGGAATGGTTAATGTTACGAAGTAGTCTGGCATATTGAAACACCTTCGGTATTTCTATCTACAGCCCTATCTGGCATGTTGAATCACTTGTTGCTTTGTTTTTTTAGTATAATGCGTGCCAGTTTGTCCCGTCATAGTATACTGGATAGCTTACGCCTGTGCCTTTACCTGCAGGGTCCCAGTTTACGCCGTCAGCTATGCATATCATTCCTTCAACTTTGTCTGTTGGTTCTGCACTTAATGGTTTAAGTATTATTGCTTTGAATCTGAATCCTGATGTTCCTAGTTTTTGTTCGCCGTCTGTCCATGTTCTTATTCCGTCGCCAGATACAATTAGGAAATATCCGCCGTCTAGCATTATTCTGAAGTCTGCACTCTGTCCTACATAGTTTACTGCATCGTTTTCCACTTTTGTTATGCCCTTTGCTGCTTCAACTCTGAACATTTTAGTATGTGTTCCGCCTACCCATCCATCTCTTATCACTTCGAATATTTCATTATCTGCTGTTCCTTCTGCTTCGCCATCTATTTCGAATACTATATGGTTTGGCGGTTCTGCTGTGCCTGTCCTGTCGGTTAGGAAATGCCATATTCCGTCTCTTGTTACTTTGATGTCTGCCCATGCACGGTCTGCTGCTACATGGCTGTAAGCCATGAATGTTATTTCTGCTGCTCCGTTTGCTCCGTTTTCGCCGCATAGTCTTATTACTGGATATGTACTTCTTAGGTTTATTATTCTTCCGAAATTGCTTATTAATAGCACATTTGCTGGTACTGTTAATCCTGCTGGTTCATCTAAGTCTTTCAATATTATTGTTGCATAGGATGAGCCCACTGCATTTATGACGGTTTCAATTAGGGTTTTTATGTCTGTGTTTTCGTATTCTATGTGTCCGTATGTGCCGTTTTTTGCGTAATATTTGTTTCCTTTCTTAAAGATTATATAGCTTGCGGTTGATGGTGGCTGTTCTATTGGCATATGGTATGATATTAGTTCGGCTGAGTCGTATAGGTCTGTTCTGGGAACGTATCGTCTTAGTTCGTCTGGTACGCTCATGCTTCTATCTTACCTCTTTGTATCTTATTACGTAGAATATTTTTGCGTCTGTATCTGTTCCGCTCCAGCTTATCTGTATTGACTCGTTTGCTTGGCCGGTTATCCGTATGTCTTTTAATGTTACCATTGTGAATTTGCTGCAGTATATCTTTCCTAATAGTTTGTTTGATGTTGGGAAGCTGGCTGTTATTTCGCCTGATGTTGAATCTGTCGCCAAATATACTGAGCGCGTGTCTATTTTGTAGCCACTGGCAGGCGTGAGCACTGTTACGGGACTAGTTGATGTTCCAGTGTCTATTTCTCCGCTTATGCATGTTTCGCTTGCTAATGTATCCACATCACGTACAAAATGCTTGTGTACACTCATATCTTCATGCCTCCTTTTCTATTGTTATGATTGTTACGTTTATTTCCCCTGTTGTTGGGGCTGTTGCCGCTTTGGCTGTTACATATATGTATGGTAGCCACCCTGTCGTTTCGGGCGTTAACGTATAGCTTACTGCTGTGCCGGCTGACACCGTGAAGGCTGATACTAGCTCTACGCTTCCCATTGTTGTTTTTTCCTTGTTGCCCCGTATTGTTATGGTTAGGTCTTGGTTGTGTCCGTTTTCTATGTAGACTGTTACTGCCTGTAGGTGTGGCCATTCGCCTACTCCGCTTTCGTGAGTTTGCGTATCTCTTATTTCGTAGCCTAAAAAAAGATGTTGGTAAGATACTGGCATGCTAGACAGTCCCCCGAAAACTGCGTTTTCGGAACCTACTGTCCGTCTTGTTAGCCTCCTACGGCGTCCAGCATTCGAATACTACGTAGAAGCTTATTGCGGAGCCTTCATTATTGGTTACTATGAAGTTTACTAGCTCATTTGCCTTTACTTCGATGTCTAGTTGTGGCGTTACGTTTCGTTGCATACCCAATACTACGCATGGCACGACTGACAGCGTATAGACATCTTCTTTAACTTTTAGGTAGAATTCCGACTTGTATAGGTCTGTTCCTGCCTTGTTTACTATGTATATTCGTTTTATTATTATGTCTTCGTCGGGATACCATGTTTCCGAGTAGGTGGCTCCGTCTGCTAGCGAATCTTTTTCGAATGTTTTGAAATATTTGAATGGCATGATGTTCGCCTCCTAGCTTGCTTATAGCAGCTCTACGACTGTGCCGATTGTCACGGTGGCTGTGAGGCTTGTGCCAGATGCGGGTGATTTGCTTGCGCCTGAACTGTTTATCATGCTTACTACGAAGCTTCTGCCCGGCTCTATTTCTGGCGGTAGATTAGTCGGTTTAAACGGCTTGTAGTAGTAGTTTGTTCCGTCGTTCCAGTAGCATTTCCACAAATCAACACCCAAGTCGCCCATGCTTGTCGAGAGAATGTCCCACGGCGCGCCCTGAAGATAGAATCGTAGTGTCCAGTCGCCTGGCGAATGTACGGCTGAAAGGTTTTCTAGCTTGGCGTATACTGGTCCGACTATGTAATATTTTGTTCCTGCTTCCGCTGTTTTTGAGAGTACGTTGTTTTCGTCGTTTGCTGTCCATGCGGTATCAGTTCCGTGGTTGTATGTTCCTCTTAGATAGCTCATGTATTTTTTGGCTTGTTCGGCGTATCTTCCCATGTACGGTGATGGGAGGGCTTCTCCAGGCGCCAGTTCGAGTATTTCGCCTACTATTCTCATTTTTGAGCCTGATGAGCCTGTGAAGCCGAATTTTTTGTCTGGCGGCACTACTACATAGTAATCTCCTAAATCTAGCAAATCGTACAGGTAATATGTGGTTGGATGCGTACGCGCTATTTCGTCTAGTATTTCTAGGCAGTCTGCTCCTGCCACTTCTAGTGTTGCCTTACTGGTGGATGTGGTTCCGACTTTGCGTATGATATACGCCTTGTCTGATTCCGCAGTATAAGTTGTGCCTGTGTCTAATACTTTATCTAGCATGTACGTTTTCATACTTTCCTCACCTTTCCACCTCTTTTAATTACAAACATATCCGCCGGAACTGAAAAATATGGATATGATTGTTTTATTGCCGTATCTAAGCCTTGCCTGCGGCTTTCTTCCATGTCTCAACGATGGGCACGAGCCTGTTGTTGATGTTTGCTCTCCAATCGATTGTCTTAGGCGGCAATGTCGCAACTTTACTAGCGACTGCATCGTATATTGGGCCCCAGTTTGCTAGCCATTTGTCTAGTGCTGAGCGTATTCTATCTCCAATGATTGGTGCTCCTTTTTCAATGGCTGCTCTCTTCCAGTCTTCATTTGACATGCTTGCTATTGCTTTCTGTCTTCGCTTTTCCGCTACAGCCCTGCTGATGGCGTCTGCGTAGTTCTTTTCTGCTTGGTCTGATTTGGCGGGTGTGTGCCAGTCTGCTTTTTCTACGCCCATTCTGTATCTGTCTGGTATGTATGCGACTGCGGCTTCAAAATTTGCTCTTGCCTCTTCTTTTGTTTTCAGTACCATTTTTCCTCACCTCCACAATTTAATCCAGAATAGAATCTGTTGTATTAAGATTTAAATCTTACGAAATTGAACGTTACGAAGACTGGCTCAATATGCGCGCCGTATGTACAGCTATGACTCGGATATATCCTCAGATGTAGGTAGTATGTCATGCGTTTTCTCAAACTCTGATGTTATGTCTTCTTGTGTGAATCGTTCTGTTTCTACGTCTTGCGGCTTGCGTTTCGTTACTTCTTCTAAGACTTCTTTTTCTGGCGTGCGTTCGGCTATCCATTGTAGGTCAATCAATGCATTCGCATTTATCTTTACTATTTTGCGTTCGAAGTAGTATTGTCCGTCTCGTTGGTCGTATACTTTGTCGTATGTGCCTATTTCTATTTCTTTTAGTTCCCAGTGCGTTTCTAGCAGTATGCCTAGTAGTCGTTTGTAGTTTCGCATTGTTACGCCGACGGTCTGACCAGTCCTTGCTACATAGTATTTGACTTCGTCTGGTATCCATCCCCATATGTTGCGCCACATCTTGCATTCTTCTTTCAGTTCGTTTCGTTTCATTTTTTCTAGGTCTGGCCACGGGCCTTTCAGTAAGTATCGTGCCGGGTCGATTTCTAATTTTACTTCTGCGGGCGGAGCCCGCTTCTTTTCAGCCTCTCCTTTTCGTTTCTTAGTCATTTCTCTCTCCCACTTCGAAATCGTGCCTAGCCATTAATATATGTTCTGTATTGCGGCCATAATGTTTCTGAAATCATCAGATTCGTGATATTGTCTTATGTGTCAAGATACGATACAACGAGACATTTAAATAATATCAAATTATCATTATTTAATCGGGGGTGAAAAAAAGAATGAAGGTAAAATTAAGATGTGGAAGATGTGGCGAAGTAATAACTGTTGATTCAAGTGTTGAGTATGTTGAGTGTCCCAGGTGTGGGAACACAAAATTTGTTCTCGTTATAGATTGAAAATTTGAAAGGAGATGAGGTAAATGGTTGAGTGTGAAAGTTTGGGTTTGATTCGTAAAGTGGCCGACCGATATAATATTCAGATGGATGATGAGGGCGACTTACATATTGAGGCTATTGATGTTTTCGTTAATCCTGAGAAGGTCAGGAAAGTCGAGGAAAACGACC
>Ga0190308_1000492_pt1 | contig 12602 bp, 8 predicted proteins | sample 48700756_MG_FD_165050 | JGI IMG/M metagenome (GOLD analysis project Ga0190308, IMG submission 165050) | Hydrothermal vent sediment bacterial communities from Southern Trench, Guaymas Basin, Mexico - 4870-07-5-6_MG | ecosystem: Environmental > Aquatic > Marine > Hydrothermal vents > Sediment ...
GAATATAATATCCGTTCTCATCCGTATAATCTTCTGCGCTTGTCCTGTTATTTGTGACATGAGCGTTGAATATGCCCGTTCCGTTCTCATATTTCACATATCCGGAAATACTATATGTCTTTCCAGCGGATTTTGAAGCCTCTTTTGTGTTTCCGTATGCGCCCATGTTTATCCTGCTGCCGTTCGGTGGTAGTTCGTTGCGATAGTCGCCGTAAACGGAGTCTTCTTCAAAGGGAACGCCAGCATCTATGCAAGGTGATGTGACATCATCTTTCACCCATGCCGAACCGTTCCATCTGCCTGCCTGCGATTTCAGATGGAAGTCATGCGGCGGTGATGCGAAGAGCGGATCAGCGGAAATATCTCCTTTTCCAGCGGATGCACCGCCGCCGTAATTGCCAGCGGTGTTGTTCCACACATCGTTGTAGGAGGAGAGGACATTTCCGTATATGCCATATTCACCATTGTTCACAATTATATTGTTCTTTGCAACAATATTGCTCACATCAGCCCCATCTTCCACATATATTCCAGATTTTATTGCATTGTTGATCACATTGTTTATTATCTTTATATTCTTGAGGCTTGCAGTTCCCCTTGTTCTGAGGTTGATTCCGTGTCCGTAGGGTTCTTGAGTTCCGTCAGTTTTGGCGATGATGTTTCTTATGAATGTCTCGTTGCTTACCTCTGTATCCCAAGGCCAAAGTGCTATTCCTGGCAAACCATAGTGACCTTCTATGTAATTATCTCGGTAGATGTTATTTCCGCAAGGAACTCCGCCCTGAGGATTGATAAGAATGCCGAAGCCGTAGACATTGAAGTAGTTTCTCTCAACGATGCAATTACTTGATTCATATATTCTTATACCAGCATTTCCTGTTCCTGCTGAATAAACATAGTTGTTTGAGAATGTTATGTTGTCGCTGTAAATTGCTCTCAATCCCTCATGTCCTGCCTGAATAACTTCACAGTCCTTAACTACAGAGTTGCTTGAATGAACAAACATAACACCATCGGTCCAGAAGTCTATCATTTTCACATTTTCAACTGTGAGATTATCAGAGTTGTAGAGATTGATGGCATTAACATCGCTGTTTATCCCATTTGGAACAGGGCAGTTATATTTGTTTCCATCTATTGTCAAGTTTCTAATTGTTGTTGAGGATATTCCGTCTCCAACAATAGTAGCCCAATTTTCTTTTGTGCTTCCGTCTTCAATCTTTATTGTTGTTTTCTCTGCGCTTTCTCCCTCAAAGATTAGATTTGAGGAGAGATTTATTGAATCCGAGATGACAAATATTCCGTTCTTCAAATGAACGATGCCGCCGCCTATGCTGTTGATGTAAGCTATGGCTTGATTTATCTCAATCTGGTCATCTTTTCCATCGCAGTTGTAATCACCAGTGCCGTCTGTGGCTACATAAACTATGTTTGAAAGTTCTTTTGTTCTGAAGTTTTGTTCACCACTCTGAGCAGAATTTCCCGCCTTATCTGTTGAACTTACAACTAAGTAATAGGTTGTATTCGGAGAAAGACCAGTAAGTGTGATTGAATGATAGGTGGTGTAGGAGGCATCTTCCTTAGAGTAAGGATAGGAGCCTGGGGATGTTCCGTATTTGACAAGAGATGTGGAAAATTCATTTGTATTCCAAGAAATAACTGCCGAGTGAGAGGTGATGGAGCTTACAGTTATATTGTAAATTGCTGGAGGGGTTGTGTCTTTTGTTAGTTGGAAGTTAAGGGTTGTTGTTTGATTCTCTAAAATCTCTGCGGTTGCTGTGTTTGAGTAATAGCTGTCTTTTGACGCGGTTACTGTGTAGTTTCCCGGTAATAAGTTTGTAATAATATAATCGCCTGTTGAGTTTGTTGTTGTTTGGTGGGAGTTCGCTTTGATAACTGCTCCTTCTATTGGCAGTCCCGTGTCTTTGTCTGTTACCTTGCCTTTCAGAGTGCCAGTAGCAACTCCTTCTATCCAGCAATTACCAGTATCAATATTGCAAACAACTGTCTTTGCTGGCACATTAGGGTCTTCTCTGTACCAGCTTTCATCTATATCTAAACCTGAAAGAGAGGCTGTTTTTCCGTTGTAGGAGGCGGTGATGGTGTAAGTATAGTTTTCCTGCTTTACTTCCTCTGTATCAATATCTCTATATTTCTTGTAATCCACAATAATTAATGTGTGACCGGGGTCTTCAGAAGGTAATGGAGTGTGTCCTGTCGCTGTTGTATAGGTTTGATTTAATGGCTGCCCGTCAACCCAGCGATAGTGATGATAGTAGCAATTATAATTACCGACAGCATAAGGTTTTTCAACAACCATATTCTCAACAGGATAATGGTTCGTCTTCATATCATCTAAAGTCCAATCCTGCTCAACATTTACACTCACATTTGCATTCTCAACGGGATTTCCATCTTTATCAACAACCTTGACATCTAAATAGTATTTCACATAAGCTGCTTTTTGTTTCTTTCTCCCTTCATAATCCATAAATATTCCAGGAGTTATTAAAATATCTTTGAATTTGCAATTTACCAAACCAAGCTCGCTTGCTATATAGCTGTCGTATGAATATATTTCACCCCAAGGTCCTGAAGATCCACCTACATAACAGGAATGTGATTGAGGTTTATTCTCTGCCATTGACTCTTTGATTACTATGTAATTATCCTCGGCATTCATGTCATAGATGTTGTATTTATCCCTGTGAGCATTAAGCAAGAAAGTGAGATTTAAATTCGCTCCGGAGATGGTTACATTTCTTATTGTGAAATCATTTATATTTATAGTATCCGTGTATATCCAAATTGATTTGTTTCCTTTGCAAAAGTTTATTGGCTTTTCACATCCACCGACGGGATTATAGAGACCTATATCCACCTCATGAATGTTTGTGAATTTGCTATCCGTGATATTTATCTCATAGGGAGAATCCAAAAAGAGATGAGCGAAATTATCTATTGTCGAGTTTTTTATGATGAATTCTCCGTGATAAGCTAGCTCTAACGGTAAATAACCGTACCAACCGGGTACACCATATGATGGTTCAGTTTTACGGTGATCATACATCTCTAACTCATTACCCCAATGTGTTGTTGAACCAGCATTGTTCCATACCCAGTAATATTGGGTATCTGATGTAATTGTGCTGTTTTCAACATATAGGCGAGAGCCGTAATCAAGGACAAATGCGAGTTCTCCATCATAAGTTGAGTGGAATTTCAGTGTTTCATTTTTTATTATTAACTCTGCACCTTCATCCACGACCAAATCTTTGTAGCAGATTGCAGTCTTTGTCTTCTCATCATAGTAGAATATAGAAGAATTATTTATTGCTTCTGCAATATCTTTCAGTGTGTTGTTTCTTCCTTGAACTATTATTCCTTCCTTCCAGAGAGGGGCTATTCCTTCTCCCTTATCCCAGTGGTCATAGAAATAGTTCCCAACATATATGTTTCCATTGTATGGAAAGAGATATTTTCCTTCATATACCTGAATGTCATCTATATAAGGAGGATTTCCCTGGTCATGCATATGTATTTTAATCTCAGAGATGTTATCCAAAGGTTCGTAAGCATGGAATTCAAGCATCATTTTGCTCTCTGGTAAAGATTGATGTTTTATTTCTCTGAATGCATAGAAATAATTTCCTTTTCTTATAAGCACAACCTTATGCCATTCACCATCTTCATAAAGTCCCGTTCCATCGTAATCCATACTAAACATAGTATGCTCTCCATGGAGCCAACTCTCAATTACACAATGATGGTGAGCATCGGGGTCTTTCTTCCACGAATAGGAAAGTACCCCACCACTGTAAATAGGATAGAATGCTACAGGACCTCTCAACGAGGTTGTTTGCGGATATTTATATTTATATCTGAATATCCATGTCCCTTCGGTTATTGAAGAAGAGGAAGAAATATCTACATAACCTGCTTTTACAGAGCATTCTGATGTTTCACCACTAAAAGAACCGCTCCATTCAGGCAACGCCCTTCCCCAAGGGTCTGTTTCTGTTCTGCTCGTAACTTTTTTATCTGTGAAGTAATCAAAGATATCTGGCGCCTCTGATTTGTTTAGCGTGGAAATAACCCATTCTTGATGTGCTTCGCCATTTTCATTGTAGGCTTTGACATGAATTTCCCAGATGCATTCTGAAGGGTCTTGAGAGCAGTTGAGAGAAGGGACTGTAAAGGTAAAATTATCAGTGGTAACTGAAGAGGTATTTCTTTCCTCCACTTTATTCACTTCCCAGGTGAAGTTACAGGCTTCATTTGCTGTAACAGAGAAAGTAATCTCATCTCCCGGCTGAACAAGATACATCAAATCTTGTGGATTGTCTTTATTTGTGGTATTTCCTCCTGAGGAAGACCATGCGGTGATAGAAGGGGCTGCACTGACTATTCCCATACAAAATATGAGGCAGAGAGCGATGCTTAAAAAAACAAAGATTGAGACATGCCTTTTTACCCTGCTATCTTCTTCCCCCCCCATACCGATAGTGTGAATGAAATGATACCATATATAAGTTTTTGGAAAAATGTAAGCCCTAAACCGAACCTCTTTTTCTTAATTTATAGATGTAATAAATAATAATTTTGTACATTTCTCTTTTAATTTTACATAAAATTCTGACAAATGATGCTTATTTTATATTGAACATTTTTAAAATTGTCTTTTTCTAACATTGATATTAATTAAGAAAGCCTTTAAATTGACCTTTAAAACCTTCCAATAACACTGATATATGGGTCAAACGCTCATTTTATATAATTTTATCGTTAGGAGTGAAGCTCAGATGAAAAAATAAAAAATAACATAATTAGCGTATCAAAGGGATGGGGGTCTGATTGAGCACGGTGCGGAGGGTCGCAAGGAACACAGGTATTATTATTGTTGGGGATATTGTCTTCAAATTAATCTCACTGGTCGTCACAATATATCTTGCGAGATATTTAGGCACTGCGGGATTCGGCAAATATAGTTTCGTGTTTGCTTATCTTGCATTCTTTAGTGTTATAACAGATTTGGGACTTCAAACGATTCTTGTCAGAGAGATGTCTCGTAATCCATCAATTACACCAAAGTTAATTGGTAATGCATATATTATACGATTGATATTGACTGTTATTGCATTTATTTCATCAATAGTTGTGATATCACTGATGTCGTATCCTGCAGATACCACTACTTATGTTTATATTGCTTCCTTAACGCTATTATTTGTATCATTCAGCGATTTCTATCGCACAATATTTGAAGCAAATCTCAGAATGGAATATAATATAATTGCAAAATTAATTTTTAAGGGATTATCTGCATTCCTTATATTTCTGATCATCTTAACAAAAGGCACACTATTACATATAATCAGCGCATTAGTGTTCTCTGAAATGGTTAAAATGATACTTAATCATATATTTTCAAGAAAATTCGTGAAGCCACGATTTGAATTTGATTCAAAACTTTGGAAATACCTTTTTAAAGAGGCATTACCAATCGCTATTTACAGCGTTGTTTGGATAATTCATTTCAGAACAGATGTGGTAATGCTTTCAATGATGCAAGGAGATGCTTCTGTTGGTATATATTCTGCCGCATATAAATTAGGAGAACCTATCACTCTCGTAACAAGTGCACTTTCAATATCATTATTTCCATTAATGTCACAATTTTTCAAAAATTCTAAAGAAAAATTGATAAAAATTTGCGAATTTAGTATCAGATATATACTAATTACAATGTTACCTATCACTATAAGTGTGACTTTTTTGGCGGATAGAATTATCTTCTTGATATACGGTGCAGAATTTAAATATTCTGCAGGTGTGCTTCAGATATTAATATGGGCGTTCATTCTTACATCTATAAATTCCGTTTTATTAAATCTTTTAATATCAATAAATCAGCAGAAACTGAACACAATCAGTATAACTCTATGCGCAATCACTAATGTCATTCTCAATTTCTTCTTAATTTCAATACTAAGCTATAATGGCGCTGCTCTTGCAACAGTAGTGACAAAGGCAATATTATTTTTAGCTAGTTTCTTTTTTGTTTCCAGACGTCTTGAAATAATCCCTCTGCATAAAATATTTCTAAGACCTTTTATCGGTGGTATTATAATGAGCATCTTCATTTATTATTTTAGCGAGCTTAATATATTTATACTCATTATTTCAGCAGCTATAATATATTTAATGATGCTTTTGATTTTAAAGGAATTCTCAATGGAGGATATAGATATGGTTAAAAAAGTATTCAACATAAAATAATTATTATATACCTTTAATTTCTTTTATCTTCTTTTTAATTTTTATCTTCTCCTCTTCTTTAATTTCCTGATATTTTATTCTTTTTTCTAAAAGTTCTGAGCCTTCCCTTCTCGGTCAGAGGCCTCATTAAGTCCCAAGTCGCTCATCTAAACCTACTATCAAGACTTTAGGGGTCATTTTATTACTTCTAATTTTTCTTCACGATAAGTTCGTAGAAGCCTATGTCCGAGAGGATACCGATGCCTGTGAAAGCGAGAGCAAAAGAGAGTATGCCATAGCCTTCCGCATGAAGATACCTCGCAGCGTATATAACGAATGCGAGTGAGAGAATCTTGCTGACGATGTCTCCGAAGAACCAAACGAGCGTGTTCTTCGCTATCCTCCTAACAGTGCTCATATTACCTGATACTTTCCTTTTGCGAATCTAATGCACGAATGAGACCAAAGTATTTCTTTGTTGTGTGTGTGCGCATGAGAAAGATGTGCATATGTGACGAGATTTGAATCTTCTTTTATTCGCTTTGCTCTCGGATAGTGCATGCATAGCATATAGAAGAAATCGAGGAGACGCAGCGCATATTCAGCATCATCTTCCGATATCTCACCCTTCGTCCTCTCCTCTTCTATTATCCGCTTCGCATCTATGATACGATGCATGAATATATCATTCTTATATTGCTCCTCCGTCTTCACAGGCATCTTGAACCTGTTTATCCAATCCGCAACCGTGTTAGGGCTTATTCCGAGCTCTCTTGCGATACGCACACGACCCCATCCGTATTTCGCTCTCAATCGCCACGCCTCTCTCACCTTCTCCTTCCACTCTTCTTCCGTGAAATCCTTCCTACGCTTGTATCTCCTCCTCAACTCCCCCATCTTCCTCCTCCTTCCTTAATTAAGCATTTTCACGAAACTCAAGTCAATCTTTTGAATCACCATAAGGCACATAAAAACCAGTATCACCTATTGCTGTTGGAATACCGCAATACCTTGTTCCAACAGGCACACACTCACAGAGCATCGCCTCATAAAGTGCATTTGGTAGTCCTTCATATCCCAAAATGATATACCTTTGCTTTATGATAATATTTAATTAACTCTTCATCTGGAACAATTCCAGTAAATTTAATTATCACTTGCGATTGATTTTAGTTTTCTGATAGAGTTATCATGGTGTGGCCCTACTACAACGAATTTCAAATTAGGCTATTTAGCTGCTTCTACGAAAGTTTCAAGCCCCTTGCGTTTAATATCAAGAACTCCACTCCTTTTTTCGATACATCTATACCTGTGACACTTGCTGCATACTTCTTTATTTTATTGTGCAACCAGATTTCAGATTCGTAATAGGGGAGAATTTTTAAGTCTCGCAATCTACTATACAGACCACAACAGCCTATATCTAATGCAGTTTTATCCTTTATATACGGTTTTATCAACTCAAAACGCTCGTTCATCTTGAGCTATATTTATAACTTCCATATCCTAACCTTACCATTGTTATATACATTATCTTTTTCCTCATATGCATAGTGGAGTAATTTGGAGGGATACATACCATGGTGCCATAGAACATCTCCATTTGTCCTTGTGTTCTCTACAAAATATCTAATACTAAAATCTTGATATGATATATACATCTTATTAATATTATCCCATGTTCTCTCTGCAATTGCAGGTCCTGTATATCCTTCAAACCAAAATTCCTCAGATGTGATAGGATTTCTTTTGAACTCGGAAATATTAATTTTATTGAAACCATATATTTGATTTATCGTGAGATGAGGAACAAGAACATAAGCTCTTTCAGATATTGCAAATATTCTATTACCAAAAAAGCGGTCGTTTGATATTGATGAACCATTGAGATAATATCTCATCCAAAGCCCCCCCTGGTAAGTTGATTCTTCAAGAAATCTCTCGTTTAATGTCCTTTTGCTTGGGTCTGGTATGAAATGTATAAACTGATAGTAAGCAGAGAAACATATAGAGGTTATCAGAATAACTGTTAGTATTTTGGGTGCAATCTTTTTCACGCTCCTCGTATTAATTAAATTAAATATTCCAAGCGCGGCAAATGGTATTAGAAGTAAAGGCATATACCATTTCATATAAGTTTCTATGTATATGAACATTATGATAAGCGCTAATGAAAGAAGTAGAAACCATTCTCCAAATGTCTTTCTCTCTTTAAATATCAAATAAAGTAATCCGCCAATAGAAAAAATTATCGGAATCCCCACATATCTGACATAACTATCCGCTATTGGTGCGTATTTTGAACCTGTTTCCACGAACTTTCCAGTGAGCACGGGTATGGAGTATGCGAAGATTGCACATCCTATCGGGATTATTGGAATCACTTTATACGCCTTTATTGGCTTCAATGCATAAATCTTATATGAAATCAGCAGAACTATGAATATGAGAATGGAAGGGATAAGGAAATAAGAGAGATGATGTGTCATGAAGAGGAGGAGCAGTAATGGAAGAAATAACAATACATACTTCTTTGATTTCAAATACTTCATCATAATATAGAAGAGTAGGGGAACAAAGACAATAAAGAGACCCCTTAATGGTATTGTCCATGTCGAATACGCCAATATTGCAGGAGATGTAGAGAGGAAAAATGCTGTTAAAAGTTTGAAAATATCATTATCAAATATCTCCCCTGCCATTATGTATGCAGTGAACATGCTGAAGCAACCGATGAAGACGCAATATAAAAATATAACACTTTCCATGTCCAAATTTGTGCATTGAAAGATGCCGGAAAGTAGAAACTGTAAGGCGCTGCACTCGGAACCTGGATAGTTGCCGAACAGTGATAGAGGGTGAAGAATCCATCTCGCATATCCATATTCATTCAACGAATTCACCATTATATGTATAAAAACAGAATCAGGAAAGATTTCATGCGGGACCACTTGAAAGCGTAGGATAATATTTAATGTTATCAGAAGTATAAATAACTTAATTATTACCTTTTTTGATAATTTCATTGTCATCACCTCACTTAATTTCTTCTTAATAATTTTTTCCATTTATTCCAAAAATAATTTTTAATTTCTTCGTCATCTATCTGTTCTTTTCTTCGTATAAAACTGCTGAAATAACCTAATAAATAAGCGATTCCAGTAAAATATGGTTTTTTACACAGATATCTTATGCCTTTAGCTATCACATAAATTGGATGCGTATTTAAATAGTACGCGGCTGCACCACGATATATATACCTCTTCCAATAATTTACAATATCAGCAGCATTCCTTATTTTAGGATTGACATCCCTTGTTTCTAGCGCTTTAACACCTTCAAATCGTTTAGTTTTCCATCCCCTTAATCTTGCCTTCGCCTTTAACACACTGTCAGGGCAGCATGGTGGAATTCCACCACATTCTTCAAAAAACTCTTTTCTTATTAACATATTAGCACCAGAGGGCTCATCTATTCTCCCTTTTTCTTGTATTATACGATTCCCTCTGATATACAGAATGCCACCACCTGCAATCCCAAGCATGGGGTCTTTCTCAAATTCTTTTATTAGCTTCTCAAAAAACATTTCTTCTAAAATAATATCGCCATCAACATTGCCTAAGTATTCATAATCAATTCTATTTTTCATACAATATTCAATAGCAAAATCAAAACCTTTCCTCATTGCATTTGATATGTAAAAACCTTTCCTCAATGCATTTGATATAGGAAATCCAGGATTTCTGTCACTGTCATTTAATCGAATACTTTTAATAAAGCTATATTTCTCCTCAGCTTCTTTAACTATCTGTGGTGTGTCATCTGTGCTTCCATCATCTACAATAACCCACAACACAGGTTTGATAGTTTGCTCTGTTACAGATTGAATAAGTGAGGGTAAATTTTTTTCTTCATTCCTGGCTGGTGTAATTAATATATACGCTCTCGATAATTTATTTTCTTTCATATACAGCACGCCCCACTCCTTTATATATAAAACCCGCATCTGCTATGTCTTTTGGATTCCAAGCACCTCTTCCGTCAAAAAAAAGTACTTTTTTCTTGCATTTTTTCTTCAATTCCTTAAAGTCTATATTTTTGAATTCATTGTGAGCCGTAACAAGCACGACACAATCCGCATCGGTTACCACCTCGTTTAAATTTTTACTTGGTGTAATTCCAAATTTACTAATTTCTTGTTCATCAAGCAAAGGATCCAACCCTATCACCTTGCATCCGTATTCTTTAAGCTTTTTGATAAGAGGAATTGCAGGGGTGTTTCTTAAGTCCTTTACATTTGCTTTATATGTCAGTCCAAGAATTATGATTTTTGAATTTTTTATATCTACCTTATTTTCTCTAAAAAACTCAATAATTTGAGAAGCAGTATAGATTGGCATTGCATCGTTTATTTTTCTTGCTACTTCTGTTAATTTTAATGAAACATTTTTCTTATCTGCTAATTCTCTCAAGAAGTATGAATTAACAGGCACACAACCCCCCCCCACTCCTACACCAGGCTCATATAAATCTATGGTGGTATTAGGTAAACATCCCGCTTTTGTTCGTGCAGCTTTTAATGCTTCATAGACATCAATACCTATTTTATCACAAAGAATAGCCATTTCGTTAATAAAAGCTATATTTACATCCAAATAGATGTTTTCCATAAGTTTTACAAATTCTGAGACTCTTGGGCTACTCACTTTAATTATATTCCCCTTTATTACTGACCTATAAATTGCTGCTGCAACATTAGTACTTTTCTTGTTGATACCGCCTATAATTCTTGTGTATTTCATGCAAGTCTCTACCATTTCCCCCGGATTTCCCCTCTCTGGACAATGCGCCAAGCCAAAATCTTCTCCTGCTTTCAATCCAGATTTCTCTTCCAATATCTTTCGAATCAAATTTTCTGTGGTAAATGGAGCAACACTACTCTCCAGGATTACCACCGAACCTTTTTGGAGATATTCTCCCACTGTATTCGTTGCATTAATGATAAAAGAATAATCGGGCTGTTTATTTTCATTTAATGGAGTCGGGACACATATCAATATAATATCACTTTCTAAAATTGAATTCTCGGCATCTGTCGTTGCAAGTAACTTCTTTTTTTGTATAGCTTCTTCAATCATTTCTTCCAAATATGGCTCGACAAATGGAATTTTAAGCGTATTGATAGAATCTACTAACTCTTGATTTATATCAACACCAAATACTTTCGCACCTGCTTTTGCAAATAGCGCAGCAGTATGTATGCCCACATATCCAATTCCAACGACTGTGACAGTAATTTTTCCTTGTTTAAAAAGCTCTCTTATTTCATTTTCACTCAGATTAAAAATTTTTTTCATGACCACCATACCCCCTCTATCTCAAATTTCACCCAACATTCTCACAACCTCAAAGCACTCGGCATATTTGCAACCTATTTCATACCCTCTGTGTATAGCTCTTGCTTCTAATGCCTCTAAAAATCTTTCACCAAATTTCTTTATTTGGCTTTTATGCTCCCTAAGCGCTTTTATCTTTATTTCGAATGTTGAGGTAATATCAACATAATATTGATTACGAAAACCCGCATATGATCTTCCAGCAGGGTACTCTGGCTCGTACATCAATATGTTTTTTACATATCTTCCAGCGGAAAGTACCGCTTGAGTGGTTCTCCTATGGTCTTGATGGGTGTCATGATACCAATGCGTGTATATAATATCTATTTTGTATTTATCTATGACCTCATTAATAGCCTCTACTGATTCTCTGGAGTATGGTACATTTTTGTTCTCGAATCCTAAATTTATAACCTTCTTAGCGCCAAGAACCTTTGCTGCATTCTCCTCTTCCATTTTCCCTTCTTCTTCAGTTCTAAATACCCTACCATTGTAATGAGTATAGAAGGGATTTGCCATGACTAATATAATAACATTATCGCCATTTTTTGCATGCAGCGCTATTGTGCCTCCGCATCCTATCTCTACGTCATCTGGATGCGCTCCTACTGCAAGGATGTTCTTAGCTTTTCTTGACATTTCTCTCCTTCAATAAATCTACTATATCTTCTTGCATTCCACTAATAGTAAATGTGCCAAAAAATAACAGAAAGGTGTCTTCTCCAAAGACCTATCAAAGGGTGCAAATACAGTCTCAAAAGCATTTAACATGTTTCTCGGAAGCCAATGATTTAAGTTTAAGATGCCTACTATTTTCACATTCCCTTTGAATACCGAAGAAATTGTCTTTTTCAATTCAATAAAGTCATACCGATATGCGTAAAGATTTACATTTTTCGGCGTTTCTTTTTTTCTCCCCACGATCTTTCTTAAACTGTAATTGTAATT